>Ga0307379_10000565_pt1 | contig 61987 bp, 47 predicted proteins | sample UN2MG_FD_202237 | JGI IMG/M metagenome (GOLD analysis project Ga0307379, IMG submission 202237) | Soil microbial communities from Risofladan, Vaasa, Finland - UN-2 | ecosystem: Environmental > Terrestrial > Soil > Coastal area > Acid sulfate soil | place: Finland: Risofladan, Vaasa | collected... | reverse complement strand
TTCTGCTATGCGCATCCATTCCAATATGGTACCTGTACTTCATTAGCGGCTCCTCCTTTTAGGTTTGGGTTTTGGCACCAACAACCTATCAGGAAGGACGCCGCTTTTCCTATTATGCCGTCCCTGCCTTTCAATTGGTTGCGCCTCCGTCCCTGCCTTTCACTACCTTGCCGAAAACCAAGCATAGTGCTAGTACTCAAGGCCAATGTCAGTGCTCCACACCACCCTTGACACCGACGTCGAGGCGCAGCAGGACGTCATGATCCAGTTCATGGACGACGTCCTGACAAATATTGGTGGCCGCGAGTCATGCTCTGACGATGAAAAACGATTGGGCGACCGCGTAGGCGACGCCTGGGAACGTCTCAATTTCGAGGTGCGCCGCGAGCCGTTCTACTGCCACCCCGCCGCCTTCTTGAGCGTCCTGCCCATTGGCGCGCTCGTGTACGCCGCCGCTGTGACGATCTACATGTTCAACCCCGTGTTCGGCGGCATCCTCGGCATGTTGTTTGTACTGACTGTCGTTCTGGAAACATTCAACTACCGCCGCGTGCTCGACCCCCTGTTCCAAAAAAAGCAGGGAGTCAACGTCGCCGGCGTCATCCGCTGCAGAAGCGAACGCAAACGACGAGTTATCGTAAACGCCCACCTCGACTCGGCCTACGAGTTCACGCTCTGGCACTATCTGGGCAACTGGGCGATCTTGCTATTGATAATCATCATCCTATGCTCATTCATCCCGACCATCGGCGCGCTCTTGGCGATCACCGGGTGGGGCGGCGACGCAGCCGTGATTAGCATGGGTTGGGTCGGCGTCGGCTCCCTGCCGCTGGTGCTGTGCCTGTTGTTCTTCCGCTCGAAGACGCCGGTACCCGGAGCCATGGACGACCTGGCCGGCGTAGCCGTGCTTCTCGGTCTGGGCGAATTGATCGCGCACGGAGAGGGTCTCGACTCCACCGAGGTCGTGCTGCTTGGCAGCAGCTCAGAGGAGGCGGGCTTACGCGGAGCCCTGCATTGGGCCGAGACCCAGCGCCGGGAGAACACAGACATACCCACCTACGCCATCGTGGTCGACAACATCTGCGACGAGCGCTACCTGCGCGTGGTAGAGCGCGAGATCCTGCCGGTTACCCGTCACGACCCGAAGCTGGTGGAACTCGCCCGCCGCGTCGCGCACGACCGAGGCCTGAAAATCACCTCGATCGCCATTCCGTTCGGCGCCTCCGACGCCAGCGCCTTCACGCGCAACGGCGTCCGCGCCACCTGCCTCTTGGCGCAGGACACCAGCAAGCTGGTGTTCAACTACCACACGCGCCACGACACCCTGGACAACGTGCGTCCACGCTCGCTGACCGTGATTCTGCAGGTGGTCAAGGACATGATCGCGGCACTCGATCGCGGCGATTGATTTGTGGAAGGTCCGGTATTGAGAAGCCCGGATACAAAGACCAGGCTTTGGGGTTGATGTTGAGCAGGGCTTCCATGCCGACCTGGGGATCGGGCGTTTTCTGATTGGCGTACATGCGGGCAAGGCGCCGCAAGCGGCGCAGGGAACTTGCGATCTTTCGCCCCTCGCCGAGACGAGCGCAGGCGCGTCTTACAGACGAAGCCTCGCGGGGCAGATCGGCGCGGGGGTATTTGTAGCGTTCCATGGTTAAGGAGCAGATTTCTTCGATGATCCGGATCCAGGCCGGGCTCAGTTGTTCTTGCCAGGCGGGAGCGCCGGTGGAAACACCAAGGTTGCGTCTGGCGCCGGCAAACCAGGGGAAGGGCGGCATGTCGTCTGCCGGAGCATGTCGGGCGTGATCCAGGACGGCATCGTCCCAGTCCTCGCCTATGAACTGTAAGACTCCGCTCATGGTTCCTTTGGGATCGGCCAGCAGATCTTCCAGGCGCAACTCATGGAGATGATCGGCCTGGGCAAGGACCGCCTTGACTTGCTGGTCGCAGTAGAGAGCGTTGAGATAGGCCGAACTCGGGGCCCAGGGCATGCGCAGAAGCGATGCAACCGCGCCGCGCGGGTCGCGGACCACGTGGATGATGCGGGGAGAATCGAAATCCTCGAGAATGCGGCCCAGGTAAAGCCCATGTAGCGGAGTCTTGTCGCCGTAACGCGGTTTCTGGTATTGACCGGCTTTTTCGCGCATCAGCGCCTGAAAGGCCAGGGGCCACTGGTCGCAGCGGGCCCCGGCGGGCAGTTGGTTTTGTATGCGGGCGGGAGAAAGTCTCAGCCAGGCGAAAGACGGCGTACGGGAATAATAGTCGAGCCAATCGGCAAGCGAGGTTTCGATGCTGATCCCGGCGGTGCTCAGGTAGAAAGATGCCTCGTGAGTGAGATAGATGCGCGGGTGGGCGTTTAGCATCATGCGCAACAAGGTGGTACCGGAACGACCGGTTCCAACGACAAACACAGGCGCGCTGTCCGATGCCGGCGAGTTCAAGAGATCACCTTGCCGGGCAGCTCGCGGTCGACGGTTTCGAACAGTTCTTCCATTCTTGCACGCACGACTGCCGATTCGTAGAAGCCGATGCTGAATGAGAGCGAGTCGCGGAAGCCGGTCAGGCCGCTTACCAACATCGGGGGCTGGCTTGCCGGGGTGGCCAGCATGGCGGTCGAGACCCGGGGGTTGCCGAAGTCGAGCAAGTGGTCGTCGATAATGCCCATGTTGGTCATGCCGGGGGGCATGTTGCCTGAGAGCTGAATTCGATGGAAGAATTTGCGAAGCAGGATCCTGGCCAGTGCAAACGGGTACGGGAGAGAGTTCAGGTAGCTTACGAATATGAAGCCTAGTCCGAAGTAATCGGTCTTGAGTTTGTCGATCTGTTTTTTCACTCGGGCCAGGGTTTCTTTGAAGCTTAGGCCAAGTTCGTAACCCAGGTTTACGAAGTAAAAGGAACTCAGGTTGCAGATGGCCCGGCCACGTCGGTCGGGCAGGTAGCGACGCAGGTCGACCGTGCCGGTCAGGCGCAGGGCGGTTTCCGGGCTCCAGCCGGTGTGCTCAACCAGGGCGCGCAGCATGGCGGTTACCATCAGGTCGTTTTGAGTGGCATTGTATTCGCTAACCAGGGAGCGTACGGCCTCCAGGCGTTGTTTACTAAAGTGCTTGAAAACGTAGACAGGTGTGCCGGCCTTCTGGACGCCCGACGGCCAAGGCATACTCTTATACGGTCTCAGGTTGCCCAATAGCTCCCGGATGCTGCGTCCGAGCAGGCCGAAGAAGCGCCAGGGCAAAAAGCGCCGGTATACCTGGAACAGGCTGCGCGAACCAAGGTTGGGCGTGGGCCGGTAGCCGGGATCGTCTTTTACCTTGCGGTACAGCCGGGCCAGCAGGTAGCCCAACTCCTTCACTCCGCCGGCGTCGGCCGCCTGGTGATTGACCTTGAGAACCAGCCGGTCGCCCTTCTCGCCCGGCACGAGCAGGGCCCGCAGCTGCGGGCCACGTTTCTCGTCGAAGTCTCCGGCCAGAAAGGAGTCGACGTCCTGTCCGGATTGAAGCAGTTGCGACCGATCGAGCTGGTCTTTTGGCAGACGCGCCCAGTAGGGCCTTATCCAGCGGGGTACGAAGCGGCAACCCAGGACCGGCTCGGCGTCCAGGCACAGTCGCAGGGCCGCGGCCAGACGGTCGCGGTCGAGGGAGCCTTCGAAGTCAACCAGCAGGTGGATCCTGGGCACGAAGAAGGTGGACAAGACGTCCATGCCCTGGTCAATCATGTGAGCGCGGAACCTAGAGGGTATCTTCATGAGAGCAATTATTCTTTATTGAGCTGCGCCTCGAGCGATGTCGGAAACAGCTTGGCAAGCGTTTTAGGATCGGGCTTTTTTGTAAGCAGGCTGACCACGATCAGACACAGCACCGAGACCGCCAGGGCGGGGAAAATGCTTGGTACGCCCCAGGGATCCTGGTAGCCGGCAGGGCCTACCATTAGGCCGGGAAAGGCGTTGGGAATTACGAGTTCAAACCCGATGGCCATTGCCGCGCCCGAGACGATCGAGGCCACCCCTCCCGCCCGGGTGGCCCGCTTCCAAACCAGCGCCGCCAGAAGCGCCGGGGTTATGGAGACACCGTACATGGTGTAGGCGAAAAATGAATACTTGAGCACCGAGATCTTCAGGTTCAGTACCGTGGGTATGAAGATAATGGCGAAGGCGCACAGGCCGATGATGACCACGAAAATCTTCTGCAGCGCCACCATCTTCTTCTGAGAGGCCTCGGCATTTATGAAACGCTGGTAGATATCGCGCATGACGTTGGTACTCGGGCTGAGCAGGTAGTTCATCCCGGTCGAGATGACCACGGCGCAGGCGGCCGCCAGCAGCAGCACCCCGAAGACGGCCCCCACTCCCCCGGCGCCTGCCAGGTTCTCGGCGGCCACCAGTACGATCGCGGCCGGATCGATCTTACCCGCCTGCAGGGCGTCCCAGTTGGCCGTCGCGCCGTAGATGGCGATGACGATCACCAGCACCTCGACAACGATGGTGCCCACAATCCAGATGGCCACGGCCAGCTTGGCGTCGCGCGGCGAGCGGGCGCTGTAGAACTTCTGGTACATGCTCTGGACGCCCATCAGCAGCATCATGGTGGCTAAAAAGTAGCCTCCGGCCTTCAAGGCCGGGTACTCGCCGAAGTCCTGGGCGAAAGTCTGAAAATGGCTGGCGGGCAGCACCTGGACCGCGTGCTGCCAACCGCCGGCCAGCGACACAATGAATGGCACGGCCCCCAAGCAGGCCAGGACAATGATGATGCCGTTGGGCAAATCGGTGTGCGCCACCGCCACCATGCCGCCCAGGGCGGTGAAGAGGATCACGAAAGCGGCGGTGATGGCCTGTCCTTCGGCCACCGAGATGCTGCCCTTGGTGACCACGTTGAGAATGTAGCCGCCGGCGCGGAACTGGTAGGAGACGATCGTGGTGAAGGCGATGATCAGCGCGATGGCACCGAAGACGCGGGCGAACTTGCCGTAGCGCTCCTCGAGAATGTCCCCCACGGTATACTGGCCGAAAGTGCGGATCTTGCCGGCTAAAAAGAATATAACGATGATGCCCAGCCAGGCCCCGGCCGGCAGCCACATGCTCGACCAACCCGCCCGGGCGGCGTACTCGGCCCCGGCGATGAAGGTGCCCGAGCCGATCCAGGTGCAAATCAGGGTGAAAACCATCACCGTCAGCGGCAGGCTGCGCCCGGCCACCATGAAATCATCCTGGTTCTTGACTCTCCTGGCCCGCCAGAAGTTATAGGCCCCCAGCACCAGCAGGTATCCTAGTATCAGCCACAGGTATACGGTCATGCCGCCTCCGTCATGTGTCTATCAGGATTAAGTCTTCCTGTTCGGCCCCGGCCACCACCACCTCGGAGGCACTTGTGATGAAGACGTCTATCTCCGAGCGTACCGCCATCTCGCCTGCCAGGTAGATCCCGGGCTCGACCGAGAAGCAGATTCCCGGCACCAGCAGGCGCGCGTCCATGGTCTCGAGGTTGTCGATATTTACCCCGTTGCCGTGCACCTCCTCGCCGATGGAATGTCCGGTGCGATGGATGAAGTATTCGCCATAACCGGCATCGGTTACGACCTTACGGCAGGCGTCGTCGACTTCATAGCCGTGGCAAGGCTCGCCCTTTCTGAACCTCTCGCGCACGAAGGCAACCGCCGCCTTGCGTGCGTCGCGCACGACGCCGAAGATCTCACGGTACTTGTCGGGAGGATTGGTACCCACGAACCCGCACCAGGTGATGTCGTAGAAAATTGACCCCGGTTTCGCAAGCTTTGCCCACAGGTCGATTAAAACCATGTCGCCGGGCTTGAACTGGTGGGAATTTTCCCTGGTGGGTTCGAAGTGAGGATCGGCCGGGTGCTCGTTTATCCCGACGATCGGGAACTCGTCCATGCAGTTGAGATCTTCCAGTTGGTAGCGCTCGACGATCCACTGCTGCAGGTCGTACTCGGAAAGCTTTTTACCGTTGCGTACGAATTCGCCGATCCTTTCGAAGGCGCCGTCCTTGATGCGCTGCATTTTCTCGCCGGCCGCGAGGTGCGAACGGTAGCCGTCCTTGTCGATGACCGCCTCGAAGGTCTGCACCAGGTCGGCCGAGGAGACCACATCGTAGCCCAGTCCGCGCACCAGGTCGATCGTCCCGCCGTCAACGGTTGAGACATAGGGTATGGCAGCCAACGGCGAGAACTGCATGGCGATGCGCTTTGCATCGCCGAGCACTTCGGGTAGTGCCTGGTGAAGCTCTTTCCAGCTCAGGTACATCTTGATCTCGCCGGGCAACGAATCGAGCTTGCGAGGCTCGACCCGGTGTACCAGCCGCCGCGGCGCGCCGCCGGCCGGGATGAAGTAGAACCAACGCCGCGAGGTGAACTTGCCGAAGTCCATCCCCAGCACGCGGTAGGCGATCGGATCGCGGTTGTGAAAATCGTAAAACAGCCAGCCGTCCAGGCCGGCATCCGTGAGAGCTTGCTGGATCTTTTCGATTTCCATGTTCCCTCCTCGCGCGCTATGCGGCGAATGCCTGCCACAATAGCATTTTACGTTTGGATTATGAATGAAAAATGATAAGTTCATGCAATGATCTGGAATCCAGAGGAACGGCTTAGTGACAGGGTCAGGCGCCTGCGCGACGAGTACTTTGCTTTTCGCACACGCGATCATTTTCGCAACGAGGTCAAGGCATACACGACCGGAACGTTGTGGGACCGCGTCTTTTGCCCCCACAACTGGACCGTGGTGCCCGAGATGTTTCCTTTCCTTGCAGCCTTCGAAGATTGTCTGGCTGCCTGCGCGAAAAGCGTTCCGTTGCCCGACGGTTTTTTTGAGCTGCCGCTTATAGATCGCCGGGCGTATTTTTTCGCGGAAATCATCGAGCGCCAACTCCCGGTGCAAATACTGGATGGAGAGCTGATCGTCGGCGGGCAGTTCAGCACGGCGCTGTCGCTAAGCCTTTCAAAGAGTGAGGCTGCGTCTTACGATCGCCGTGAGAACGAATTCCTCGATCAAGTCCGCGAACTCGACGCACAAGGCGTGGGAAACTGCGGCGCCGTACCCGGGCACATCATCCCGGACTACCCCAAGGTGCTGCGTCTCGGCATGCGTGGCATGGTGGCCGAGATCGAAAAACTTGGCAGCAACGACGTGCGCCGCTCCATTATTAGAACGGCAAAAGCCGCAAGGATTTTTGCCGGGCGCTATGCCGAGCTGGCCCGCAGCCTCGGAGAGTCGGCCAAGGATCCGGGCCGGGCTGCTGAGCTCGAGCACATCGCCAAGATCTGCGGCAAGGTCCCCTGGGAGCCGGCCGGGACGTTTCATGAGGCGTTACAGAGCCTGTGGTTCACCCACATGCTGGTGATGGCCGCCGAGAGTTACCCGGGCGCGGGACTTTCACACGGGCGCATCGACCAGTACCTGTATCCTTTCTACCGGACCGAGATCGAGGCCGGCAGGCTGACACGAGACCAGGCCAAGGAATTGCTCGAGTGCTTCTGGATCAAGCACAACTACGCCTACGACTACCAGGGACGGGTGGGCAACAACCAGGGCATCAACTCGTCCTTCGGCCAGCTCATTACCCTGGGCGGCATCGATGCTGACGGCAATGACGCCTCCAACGAGTTGACCTGGCTGATGCTCGAGGTGATCGAGGAGATCAACCTGCTCGAACCGAAGCCCAACATCAGGCTGCATGCGAATACTCCGCCCGATCTGATGCGCCGGGTAGCCGCGCTGGTGGCGCGCTCGCAGGGCTCGCCCTTTTTGCTCAACTTCGACGAGAGCTCGATGCGCGGTCTGGCCTGGCAGGGACTGCCCGAAGACCAGCTCTGGGATTACGCCCCGGTGGGTTGCCTGGAGAACACGCTCCAGGGCTGCGACCGCTCGGGGACGGTGGATGTCAACTTCAACATGGCCAAGGCCGTCGAGTTGGCTCTATTCAATGGCCGCGAGCTCGAAAGCGGCAAGCGGATCGGCCCGCGAACAGGCCCGGCCGTGAGTTTTTCGGGCTTCGATGATTTCTACGAGGCCTTTTGCGCCCAGCTTTCGGCGCAGCTCGAGAGGATCATCTCGGTCAACAATCTGGCGGACGGCATCCGGGCCCGCTTCGCACCGACACCCTTTCTGTCGCTGCTTGTCGGCGGTTGCGCCGAGCAGGGCCGGGACATCACCGCCGGCGGCGCCCGCCATAACTATATCACGGTCGAAGGCGTGGCCTTGGCGACAACCGTTGACTCGCTGCTAGCGGTCAAGCACCTGGTCTACCAGGAGCGGCGAGTCGAGATGGCCGAGCTGCTCGAAGCCATCGAGAAAAACTTCGAGGGACACGAGAAGTTGAGGCTGCTGCTTTCCAACAAGGCACCGAGGTACGGCAACGACGATGAGCGTGCCGACGAACTGGCGCGGCGGGTCTCGACCTTCTGGACCACAAGCCTGGTCAAGAAAACCTCGCCCGCCACCGGCAGGCGCTACCGCGGCGGTTACCTTTCCTGGAACTACTGGGTTTCCTACGCGCCCAGGACGGCGGCGACTCCCGACGGCCGCAAGCGGGGCACTTATCTGTCGAACGGCAGCTGTCCGGTAACCGGCCGCGACCGATTGGGACCGACCGCCAACGCCCGCTCGGTGGCCCGATTGGGCCTCGAGAGCGCCCCCAACGGCGACAGCCACACCATCACGCTGTCGCCTTCTCTGGTGCGCGACGACGAGCACATCGAGAAGCTGTCCGCTTTCTTGCGCGCCTATGCCAAACAGGGCGGAACGGCCCTGCAGGTGAATATCATCGATCCTGAGACACTGCGCCGGGCACAGCGCGAACCTTGCGAATACGGCAACCTGCTTGTCCGGGTGACCGGCTATAACGCCTACTTCGTCACGCTGGGACGCGAGATTCAGGACGAGATCATCTCACGCCTGTGCCACGCGGTCTGAGGCAGGCCGTCATGCCCGGGGAAAAAGGCACGCTCTTCAACATCCAGCGCTTCTCCACCGAGGACGGCCCCGGTATCCGCACTACCCTGTTCTTCAAAGGTTGCCCGCTCAGTTGTCCCTGGTGCCATAACCCGGAAGGCATGCGCCCGCAACCCGAGTTGGCCTGGACGGCCGCCACCTGCATCGGCTGCGGCGATTGCCGGGCCGCCTGTCCAAATTCGGCAATCGACTTGACGGACGGGCAGGTGCATATCAACCGGACTGTGTGCGAGACCTGTTATGAGTGTGTCGCGGCCTGTCCAACGAACTCGTTGCAGAGAATCGGCAATGATTACTCGCCGGAAGAATTGCTTGCCGAGGTTCTCAGGGACCGCGCCTTCTACGAGTCTTCGGGCGGTGGGGTGACCCTCTCGGGAGGCGAGCCGCTTATGCACCTTACTTTCGCGAACCAGTTTTTGAGACTGTGTCGCGCCGAGAAGTTGCACGTGGCCCTGGATACCTGCGGGGTTACCCGCCTCGAATGGTTCGGCCCGCTGCTGAACTGGGTGGATCTCGTTCTTTTCGACCTGAAGGTCATGGATCCAACCAGGCATCGCGAGCTGGTCGGCGGCCCCGTGGATCTGGTGCTTGCCAACCTGGAAAGGGTCGCTAAAAAGGGCATCCCGGTCTGGGTGCGCACGCCCGTCATCCCCGGGCACACGGACGACGAGGACAACATCATCGCCATCGCCAGGCATGTCAGGGATCACGTGCCCACTCTCGATCGCTTCGAGTTGCTGGCATTTTCGAACATGTGCGCCTCGAAGTATGACATGCTCGATCGCGAATTTGCGTTGGGCGGCGTCCCGCTGCTGGAGACCGACGACATGGAACGACTTGCTGAAATCGTGCGCCGCGAGGGGATCGAGTCGGTCAGGTGGTCGGGACCGACCCGCGAGTCCAACAAGGGAGCAACCGGATGAACGGCCTGCCCGCCGGGAAAGATCTTTCCCCTGCTTTGATAAACGCCTTGCACGGGGAAATGGTGCCCAAGTTTATGGCCACACTCGACGATCAGGGCAGACCCAACGTCGTTCCCATCATCTCGCTGGATACTGTCGGGGGTGGAAAACTGGTTTTTGCGGAATTTCTGATTCACAAGACCCGCGCGAATCTCGAGCGCGATCATAGAATCGCGGCCTGTGTGATAACGGAAGACCTGTGCGTCTGGACACTTCGGGCTGATTTCGAATGCTTCGCCGAGGAAGGCCCGTACCTCGACTACCTGAACAAAAAGGACATGTTTCGTTACAATGCCTACGTGGGCGTGCGCCGGGCGGCCGTTTTCAAACTGCTAGAGGTTAGCGAGGCCCGTAGACTCTCCAAACTGAACGTCGCCTGCGAGCTGCTTCCGCTGATGTTGCAACGAGCAGTCACGGGCAGGGGCAAAAAGTCGGGCTTGCCGCCGCGGGTAGCCGAGAAGTTCGCCCGCAGCCAGGCTCTTAAAGTGCTTGCCTTCAAGGGCGAGAGTGGTTATCCCGAGATTGTTCCCGCCTTCTCGCTGGTGCCCGACGCTGAGAACCTGATGCTCTTCGGCACCCGGCTGTTTCGCAAGAACCTGCAGGCTTTGAAGCTTAATCAGCGTGTGGCCGCCGCGGTGATCACCATGGATCCGGTAGCCTATCAGGTAAAGGGAGTCTTCGACGGAATCAGCCCGAGCCCGGCCGGAAAGCTGGGCCGCATCCGTGTCGACCAGGTCTACTCGGCAAGCCCACCATTGCCTGGAGAGCCGATAGCGATGCCTGAAAAAGACCTTACTTCAATTTAGCTCTGATTGTGATTATTTCGCCGGGAACGGGGCGCACGGTGCGTGTCCACTCGAGTTCATCCTTGCGTATCTGAAGCTTCGTATCGCGTCCGGTTTTCAGTTTAATAACCGTCGGAGTGGTTTTTTTTACCTTGCCGCCGTTTACGTAGACCGCGGCGCCGGGGGGATCCGACTCGATCTTTACGGGCACACGGCCCTGAGGGTGTTTTGAGGATCTTTTCAGCACCAGCCTGGCGATGCTTTGCCGATCTTCGTCAATCCCGAGTCGCAGGTGCGCCTCACGCCTGCCCTTCTTCACCACCAAGACTACGTGCTGGCTGCCTGCCTGAACGCCGCGCAGCGTGCAGGGGGTCTTGCGCCCGGTGTAAATCCCGTCGAGATAGACACTGGCGCGTTTCGGTTTGCTCAGTACCTTGATGCTGCCTGTTTTTTCCGCGGGAGCTAAAACGTCCGCCGTTCCGTCCAGTTTGCCGGCATCCTCAGCGTCCGATACACCGGCGTCAGCAGCGGACAGCGTGCCGGCGTCAGCAGCGGCCGACACACCCTCATCAGCGGATTTCACCCCCGCATCAGCATCCGCTTGCCCGGGTACCGCTACCAGCCTTGTCTGCGGTTCCTCAGACCCAGCGGTCTTGTTTCCGAAAAAGCGATCGCTCAAAAAATAGGCGGCCGCTCCCACCGCGATCAGTAAAACTGTGAGCAAAAAGAACTTTCCCTTGCCGCGACGGACAGGCGGCTCGGCTGGTTCGGCCTCGGGTTCAGGCAGCGGATCTTCTTGCTCGTCCCTCTCGGGAAACGCGGGCACAAACGGCTGGGTCGTCTCTTTTCCCCATTGCTTCTCAGAAGCTTCTTCGACGGTCTCGGTCGTCGCCGTTTCCTCTTCTGGTTGAACCTGCCCGCCGGCGCCCAACTCGTCGAGGATCTCGCCCATGGCGTGACCCGAAAACGGCAACTTGCCCTCGGCGTCCAGCTGCATGACGCTCTCGAGCAGCTCCACCAGGTCGAAAGTCAGGCTGCCCTTGTAGGGCCGGTCTTCCGGCATGAACATGCTCTCGACCGAAGGCCATCTGAAAACCTCGAGCAGGCACTCGGAGAGGTGCCTGAGCAAGAGATTGCGCAGGCTTTGTTCGTCCAGCAGCTCCCACTCGACGATGGTCTCACCAAAGTTCTTGCCCGTTCGTTTGCACTCCTCGAAGACCTCCTGGACCTCGTCCTTCTTGAGAGCGGATTTCTCGATCAAGTACTCGGTGAAGGTGCGTTTATTGGTAGAGACCGTGGCCCAGGCGATTTTGCCGCCGACGAAGAAGACCCGGGCGGTGTCGTCGCCGCAGCGCAGCAAGACCTCGCCGCCTCTGTCGGAGACGGTAGCCTCATGAAATACCTTCAGTACCTTGATGTTCTCGACCGGTTCCAACGCACGCTCTCCCGTTTCCCTAGTGTAGCATAATCACAAGCGCCGTCCAGGAAACGACTTTTCAAATCACCTTGCCCGACGGACCTCGTAAGCCCACTCGCGGGCCCTTGCGAAAAAGGCCCGTCGTTCGTGCGGCTCGAGCGCCATGGACGAAAAGAGGGCGTAGATCAGGATCCAGGCGAAGACAATGTCAAAGGTGTAGGGCCTGATGAACACAAGGGCCAGTATGGTCATCGAGAAAAACCCCGCCGCCAGCATCTTCTCGAAGAATTTCTGCCCGCTCTTGTGGGTGCGGAAGGGCAGCGGCAACAGGTTGGCGGCTGAAAAAAGCACGATCATCACGATGCCTATCCAGCGGCCGCCGGGGACATGAACCAGCAACCCGGAACTGAGGTAGGAAATGATCAAGAACGACGAGATGGTCCGCGGCAGGCCCATGTAGGCGCCGGGGAAGTTGACCGCCACGGTGGCTGCGCGGGCGTGGCGGATCGAGCCCGAGACGACAAGAATTGCCGCCAGCGCGCCCGCCAGGTAGGGGTTCATCTCGCGGTAAAATGTGAAAATGATTGCTGCCGGCGCAACGCACTGGGCCACGTGGTCGCTAATCGAATCGAACTCGCCGCCGAACTTGTTGCTGCTGTTGGTCAGACGAGCCACGAAACCGTCGAGAGAATCGCCGCAGACGTAACCCAGCAGAAATGCGTAGGCCGCGTAGTCAATTCGTCCCTGGATGCAAAAGACTATCGCCAGCACTCCGCCCACCAGGTTGATGCCGGTAAAGACGTCCTTGAGCCCGAAAGTCGGGGGAAGTTTTTCACTATCGCTCATCTTGCCCTCTTTTCATCAGGAAAGGTTCCCGGCGATGAAATCGACGATCCTGCCGGCCACGTAGTCGCGATGATTATCGTCGGAAAAGCGGTGATCCGCGCCCGGCACAATCTCCAGTTCGGCCCGTTGGCGGCAGGCCGCCTGCAAGTCCGCGCCGTCGCTCGGCGGAACCACATCGTCACACTCGCCGTGCATTATCAACCACGGGCAATCTATCTTGGCGGCTTCAGAAATAAGGTCGATTTTACGCGCGTCTTCGACCCAGGCGTAGCCCACCCGCTGGTGGTCGAGCAGGATGCTGCCCTTGCGCTTCCATAGTGCGACACCTTTTTGTCCGACCGCCCGCTCGGGCAACAGATCGGTATGACCCACGGCGGCCATGGTCGCCAGGGCGGCCACGCCCCCGCGCGCGGCCGCCATGACGGCTACCGCCCCGCCCATGCTCGAACCAACCAGCGCCACCCGCCGCGCTCCCTCCCGGCGTAGCGCCTCGACTGCGGCCAGGCACTCGCCCAGCTGGCGGGTGAAGGTCAGCCCGATCAGGTCGCCCGGGCTCTCACCGCGCCCCGAAAAATCGAAACGCAGGGCAAGATACCCCCGCCCGCACAAACCACGGGCGATGCGGGAGTGCTTTTGGCTTGCCTTGCTGGAAAGCATCCCGTGGCAGACGACAACGCCGCCCTCGGTCGGCCGATCAGGTCGGTGCAGCGTGGCCGCCAGGTAAGCAACCCCCGGCGCCTCGATCTTTTTCTCGATCTCCATTGTCTCAATCCGGAAGCTGCATCATCTCGGAAACAGAAGGTTGCACGCCTGCGTCAGGCTGTCAATCTTGACGTCACCCCGGATCGCCCGTACGATGCAGGGGCATTCAGGTTGTCGGATGAGACGCCGTGCTGGAGGGTCATTTTGCGTAACGCTTCTACCTTCGAACGACACCACTTACAGATTATCGTAACAATGTTTGGTGCGGCAGCCTTGGCGGCGGCCGGCGGTTTTTGGTTCGAGCCCAGCCCGGCCCGGGCGCAGGCCGAGGCTGCGCGCTGCCGGCCTTCTCCCAGCGAACGTGGAAGTCCCATGTGCAAGGTGCCCGCCGGGGAATTCTGGATGGGCGCCAACCGAAAAATCAAGGACAGTTGCGATGACGATGAGAAACCGGGCCGCATGGTGAGAATGGTCGAATACTACATCGATCAACACGAAGTCACCGTAGCGGAATACAAAGAATGCGTGGAGTCGGGATGTTGTTCCCCGGAAGGACTGAATATGCCCTTCTGGATGGGAACCGAACAGCCGGGAACCGCCTGGGCATGCAACTGGGGCAAGCTGGATCGGAAAGACCATCCCATCAATTGCCTGAGTTGGGAACAGGCCCGTGCCTATTGTAGTTGGGCGGGCAAGCGCCTGCCGTCAGAGGCGGAATGGGAAAAGGCCGCGCGCGGTGTGGACGGCCGGATCTATCCCTGGGGAAACCAGGGCATTGTGTCCCTCGGCAAGAAAAAGAAGGCTGTCGGAAATTTCGCAGATCAGACCGCCCAGAAGAAAATTCCGAGAGGGAATGCAATCAAGCACTACCGGGACGGATACATTTCTACCTCACCGGTCGAGTCGTTCCCACTGGGCCGGAGTCCTTTCGGCCTGTACGACTCGATCGGAAACGTTTGGGAATGGTGCTCCGATGGATACGATCCGGACTTTCACAAGAATACTCCGGACAAGAACCCCAAGGGTCCCGCTTCCGCGAGGTACCGCACGGTTCGGGGAGGCTCCTGGATCAGCAAGGAAGAGACCTTGAGGACCTCTTATCGATTCGGTGAGTGGCCCCCCGGGCGCAATGCCAACGTCGGCTTTCGCTGTGCGGTTTCACTACACGAACTGACCAAGCAACGTCCCGCCTGCAAGTAACAAGGAAGTGAGGCATGGCCTCAAATACAAGGCCACGCAAAGCCCACTTGACAGGCTCTAATCCTTATGTAGTACTGAAAAAAACGATAGTCGAAATTGACTATATGGTTGATTGCGATGGCTCATATCCTGATAATCGACGATGATCCGGACTTACGGAAGCTGGTCGAGAAGATCCTGACCGGGCGGGGGCACGAGGTAACTCAGGCAGGGGACGGCAAAACCGGTTTGGGAACGGCGTTGCTGAAAAAGCCCGACCTGATCATTCTCGACCTGCATCTGCCCCGGATGGATGGATTCGAGGTCTGCCGGCGCCTGAAGTCCGATCAGGCGACACGGGAGATCCCCGTAATCATGTTGACCGCGGCCTTTCCCAAATTGGAGGATGCACAGAAGGGCTTCGAAATGGGGGCGGACGAGTATGTCATCAAGCCTTTCGCCAGCGACATCTTGCTTCACAACATCGATCGCTTGCTGGGAAAGACTTTCTAGCGCCCCACTTACCTTGATCATGAGTCGACGCAAGCTACAGGGGCAGAAGGGGAAATACCAACTACTGGCCCAACTTTCCAGGGGCAGCATGACCGCGATCCACCTGGCAACCAGGCTGGACCTGTCCGGACCCGAGCGGTTCATTGTCCTCAGGGAAATACTTCCGCATCAGGCCCGTGATCCACAAGCACTGGAAAGCTTTTTGGCCGAGGCCAAGATCGCCTCCCGGTTCGATCACCCCAACCTGGTCACTGTTCAGGAGATAGGTAAATCGAAGGGAGCCGTTTTCACCGTGATCGAGTACCTGGCCGGCGAAGGTCTGGGCTTCCTGCTTGGAAAAGTGGCCGAAATCGTGGCGGGCATGCCCGCGGCACTGGCGGCCGGGATTGCGGCGCAGGCCGCGGACGGCCTGGCTTACGCCCACGCCATGCCCGACACGGCCGGCCTGGTTCACGGCAACATCAACTTGCGCAATATCGTGGTGCTGATCGATGGCCGGGTCAAACTGATAAACTTCGACATCGGCACCCTGGCCAGCCAGCCTCACCCCAGCCGGCTCAGCTGCTACATGTCTCCGGAACAGTGCATGGGCCAGCCGGTCGGGCCGGCGACCGACATCTTTTCAGCGGGCGTCGTGCTCTGGGAAATGCTTGCCGGCCGGCATCTTTTCAAGCGCGAGAGTGATCTCGATACCCGCCGGGCCGTCATGAATTGTGAAGTGCCGGCCCTGGGCGATTACCGGCGCGACGTGGATCCCGAACTCGAAACGCTGGTGAATCGCTGCCTGCAGAAAGACCCCGGTGCGCGCTTCGAGAACGCGGGCGCACTTGCCGCCGGACTGCGCGGCTGGATGCAGATTCAAGGTGTGGAAACCGGCATTGAGCAGATCCGCAAACTGGTCGCGAATGTACTGGCCGATCGCATCCGCTTGAAAAAGAACATGCTTGAACAAATCGAGGCGTCGGCAGAGGCACCCGTCGATCCGCAGATTCTGTTGCCGTCAACGTCCTGCGATCTGCCCGACAAGCAACCAATCGAACCCGACAGCCCCGCCGCCGCCGCACCAGAAACGTCCGAAAAGGTTGAGCCAATCACCCTGCGCCAGATCGACCGGCCGCCAGCCTTGACCGAAAGGCAAGATCCAGCGGCGACAAGTTCGCCTGCACCAGAACCAGAACCCGAGTTCAGTCAAAAAGAAGCTGAACTCACCCCGCCCCCCTTCGAGCCGTTCTTGAAGTTCAGCCGGTCATATCTGCATTTATTCATGAAATATCGCCCGTTCATTATCGGCGGGGCGGCCGTCTTGCTCCTGATCATCCTGATTGCCGCATTTTCGGGCGGCAACAAATCCGGCCATGAAGCCGACGAGAGCGGAAAGGCGGCATCGGCCCTGGTGACCGGCAAACCGATAGTCAAGCCGATCTCAGAAGAAGAAGCACAGGCCGAATTGGCAAAGCTAGCCAAGCCCAAGAAGACTGCCATGTCTATACTCTCGATCAAGACCGACCCGAAGGGCTGCACGGTCATGGTCGACAAGGTCGAGTTGAACGGCAAGACACCCTTGAGAAACGTCATGCTTCCCTCGGGCATGGAACACCAGGTAACTGCGCGCTGCAAGGGGTACCAGGACGAGTCAAGACACGTCACACCCAGAGCGGGAGAGTCGCTGGAAATCGAGTTCTACCCGTCCAACTCCCCGGCCGGAGACTAGTGGGAAAGGTTTTCTAGACACACAGAATCCCGGGTTGTCTCCGCCGCCTTTACAGCGTATCATTGCGGTATGAACCAGCTATCGTGCAAGGAGTGGCCCTTGAGTACTTCGCTTCGCCTGCTGGTCGGATTTCTTTTCGTATCATTGTGCCTGGCCTGTTCCACTGAAAAAATACAGGGGCTGGTGCCTTGTGCCGGCGACGACGAATGTCCCGCGAACCAGTCCTGTATCGACGGCTTCTGCCGGTATGCCTGTGTCACCAGTACCGATTGTCCCGCCGGCTTGCAGTGCGTCTCGGGAGTTTGCCAAACACCCTGCCAAACAGACGACCAGTGCGACGAGGGCGAGCGCTGCCGCGACGGTTTCTGCAGGCCGGCGCAATCGACGGATGGCGGCACCGATGGCGGGGATGAGTGCCTTGACGAAGATGGTGACGGTTACGGCCGGGATTGCCCAGACGGGCCCGACTGCGACGACACAGACAAGTCTATCAATCCTGCTGCCGAGGAAAAGTGCTCGGACGGCAAGGACAACGACTGCGATGGTGATACCGACGAGTCCGATTGCGGCTGCACGCCCGGCAGCAAGACTTCCTGCTACGACGGTCCCGACGAAAGCCAGGGAGTCGGCATCTGCCGGGACGGACACGCCATTTGCCGCGGTGATCACACCTTTGGAGACTGCCTGGGCCAGGTATTGCCCGAAGACTCGGAGAGCTGTGACGGGTTGGACGAAGACTGCGACGGTGTAACCGACGAGGACACGGCCAACCCCGGCTATTGCCTGCAACTTGGAGTATGCCAGGGAACCGAGGCAGTCTGCCGGGACGGCGCCTGGCAGTGCCCCTACCCGCCCGAACACCAGTTTCCCGACACGACCTGCGACGGTCTGGATAACGACTGCGACGGCATCGCCGACAGCGGCATCGACTGCGCCGGGATCTGCTGCTCCCAGGGACAGATTTGCATGTTCTCAAACTGCCTGGACGATCAGGGAGGCTGCGTCGCCGATGCCGATTGCCAGGAAGATTCTTACTGCCAGGACGGAGAATGCATCCCCTACGGGATCGGCCCTCGCCCGGACACAAATCCCGACTGCACTCGCCTGATCGTGGCCGGCCTTTTTCAGCCCTCGCTTCAATGCGAGTGGCAGGGACCGCCGGTTGGTGACCTGTACCCCAACCACCTCCAGGTGCTGGGCACCCCGATCGTGGTCGACCTCGATCTGGACGGCGACCCGGCAACGATCAAGCCGTCGATCGTCTTCAACACTTACGACGGCCTGGACGGCGACTCGGGTGTGATGACAACGCTGGACGGTGTCCTGCGGATCATCGACGGATCCGATTGCCGAACCCAGTTCTCACTGGGGCCTTACCTCAACGGCTGCAACCCGCCGGCGGCGGCCGACCTTGACGGGGACGGGCGGCCCGATATCGTTGTCCACCTGAACACGGGCGGAGTCATCGCCTACCGCTACGATGTCGCCGCGGGCGCCTGGCAGATCCTTTGGACCGGCCACGATTCAAACGGCACCCCGGTGACCTTTGCCGAGGGCGCCACCGGCTGGGGAGGACCGTCGATTGCCGACCTCGACGACGACGGCCTGCCCGAGGTTCTCTCCGGCGGGATAGTGTACGACTCGACCGGCCTGCTGATCGACTCCAGCCTTGGTCTCGGGGTGTTGTGGCGTATCGGCTTTCCGGCTGCGGCCGATCTCGACGCCGACGGCAAAGTCGAGTTGGCCGGCGGGCTGGCGCTGTGGGAGTTCGATCCGGCCGGCCGACAATGGGTTGCCGAATGGAGCGGAGCCACCAACGGCTACACGGCAGTGGCCGACTTCGGCAGCTACACATCAGACCCAGCCGCGGACGACCGCACGATCCTTGACGGCATCGCCGAGATCGCTGTTGTCGCAAACGGCCAGGCGCGTATCGACACGGTTTCCGGCAGGACTGTATTCGGGCCGCTCAATCTGCCTTCATCGAACGGCGGGGGCCCTCCCACCATCGGCGACTTCGACGGCGACGGCCGGGCCGAGTTGGCCGCGGCCGGTTCCGACTCATACACCGTCTTCGATCCCGACTGCCTCGGGGCTGTGGATCCGGCTTTCTGTCCCACCGGCCGCGCCGACGGTATTTTATGGACCCAGCCTTCGCAGGATCACTCGTCCAACATCACCGGTTCCTCGCTTTTCGATTTCGAGGGCAACGGCTCGGTAGAAGCTGTCTATGCCGACGAGTGTTTCGTCCGCGTCTATGACGGCACAAACGGCCGGGTGCTGTTTTCCCAGTGGCGATCCTCGTGCACCTGGAACGAAAACCCGATCGTGGCCGATACAGACGGCGACTTCGCCGCCGAATTGGTTGTGCCCTCGAACGAGAGCTGCGGCACCTCTCCAGACATGACCGGCGGGATGGGTGGACTTCCCTACGACACCAGCCCCGGCGGCAACCCGATGGACCCGCTCTTCGCCGGTCTACCCTGCAACGAGGCCGCAGATTGCACAAGCGGCAGTTGCGACGCCGGGCTGTGTCGTTGCTCGGCCGACGCCGAGTGCGGAGGCGGGGGCTTCATCTGCGCCCCGCCGCCGGCCGGCGCCCCCGGCTCGGGAAACACCTGCAGGGCCGAGTGGCGCGGCAGCATCCACGGGGTGCGCGTCTACCGCGACAGCCTGGACCGCTGGGTTGGTTCGCGCACCATCTGGAACCAGCACGCCTACTCGGTCACTAACATAAACGAGGACGGCAGCGTACCGCGCACTTCCCAGGCCCAGCTCAACTGGCAGGTGGCGGGCTTGAACAACTTCCGCCAGAACGTCCAGGGCGATCTGCACCCCGAATACTCGCCCGACACAACCGCCGGCCAGGGTGTTTTCTCGGCCGATTGCCCGGACGGGGTTGTGACTTTAACCGTGCGGGTATGCAACCGCGGCACCAATCCTATCGCTTCCGGCGTGTCTGTCGGATTCTTCGACGGCGACCCAGACCAGGGGGCCGCGCTGGCCTGCAGCAGCCAGACCGCATCCGACCTGCAACCTGGCCAGTGCGAAATGATATCCTGTGACTGGATAGATGCTCCCTCGGACGTGCCGCATGACGTTATTGTCGTTACCGATTACGACGACCAGCGCAGCGAGTGCATCGAGGAAAACAACCGGGCAATGATACCCGGTGCCATCTGCCGGCTGCTGTAGGATGCACGGCACGCCTCTTCTTTCCTTGTTCGGCGTTTTGCTCTATTGTTGAGAAATGCGGCCGCTGCTCACATGCTTGTTTCTCTGCATGGCACTGTCTTCAAGCTCTTGCCGCGAGGAGTACATCCCCTGCAATCAGAACGCGACCTGTTTCACGATCGATATGATCTGCGTCGACGGCCGCTGCGAGCCCGATGACGGGCGGCCGCTTGTTTGCGAGATAGACGGCGAGTGCCGAATCGGCGAGCGTTGCCGCGGCGGCATCTGCTCGAACCTGCCGGACTGCACCTCGGACGGAGATTGCCCCGAAGGCTACGTCTGCCACGTGCTGGCCGGCGACTGCCTTCCCAGCCGGGTCCCCTGCACAACCAACCAGGACTGCCCGCCCGGCAGTTACTGCGATCCTGACGCGCAAACCTGCCGGGCGACCGAATGCCAGTCGGATCAGGATTGCCCGCCCGAGCAGGTCTGCAACCTGACCGACTTCAGCTGCTCGGCCTCGGGCCTGGCCTGCGAATCGAACGCCGACTGCCTGGCCGGGCAACGTTGTGACACCGTGGCCGGGATTTGCCGGCACGGCAACTGGTGCCTCGACGATCTTGACTGCGACTCGGGCGAGTACTGCGATCGATCAACCGGTGTGTGTCGCACGACCGCCTCGGGCTGTCTTTCGGACTCCGACTGTCCCTCGGGCTCGTGGTGTGAAACCGGCAGCGGCGAGTGCCGCACCGGATGCCGCACAGACGCCGATTGTCCTGACGGCACCACTTGCGATCAAGGCTCGGGGGGTTGCCTGCCTCCGAGCGGCTGCACGCACGACAGCGACTGTCCCTCGGGCTACGCCTGCCAGGCGGGCAAGTGCGTTGTGCAACAGGGCCAGGTTCCCGACGGCTCACCCTGCGAGAGCAATGCGGACTGCCAAAACAGAAACTGTGTCTCGATCACCGAGCCCTCTGTCTGCCTCAGCCCTTGCCGCTCGTCCGCCAACTGTCCTGCCGACTGGTCTTGCACCGAGGTGACCAGTGCCTGGTTCTGCGTCTCGGAGTCGCTGCTGACACAGGTGCTGGGCATGTCGATCGACGTCGGCCACGGCGAGTACGGCGACTACTGCTCCGGCCAGGCGGTTTACAACCCCTATTGCCACAGCATGATCTGCAACCAGAACCAGGGCATCTGCACCAGCGACTGCAGCACCGACTCGGATTGCGGTTATGCCTCGATCTGCAGCGTCAACTACGAGACCGGCATCATGCGCGCCTATTGTTTCCTCGACCCGGGCCTGGGCGCCCTGGGCTCGTATTGCGAGGGCGACAACTGGTGCGCCTTCAACGTCTGTCTCGGGGTCGACGCCTACTCGGGATTCTGCTCGAGCGGCTGCTGCTCCTCGGCCGACTGCCCTTCCGGCTGGGCCTGCGGCCGCATCCAGAGCGGCTACCCCAACGCCCCCGGCTTCGCCAAGGGTTGCTTCCCGGCCGACTGGCCGGGCCAAGCTCTGGCCGGTGCGGGTTGCGGCCGGGACGGCGACTGCAAGAGCAACCTGTGTATCTCCGGGGTGTGCTCCGACCTGTGCTGCACCGACGCCGACTGCCCTACCCCGCTGCGCTGCCAGATGCTGGTCGACGCCGACCACCTGGCCGTGACGCTCTGCCTGTGATTCACTGTACGCTCTGTATTTCCCCTTTTCCGGAAGCGACGCCTTCGGGGGAGGTCGCAGAAAAATCTTTAGGACCATTAAACGAAAGAATGTAACATGCCGCCCGGAGGATGATGCTCATGCAAACGTTCCAATCGCAACGCTGTCTTTTGCTGTTGTTGCCTCTTGTTTTCGCGCCCATGCAGGCTCGGGCGTTGCGGCCGGGCGATATCCTGGGCGAAACAAACTCGCCGGGACACTGTCCCATGGGCGCCACCTTCGACGGCAAATCGTTGTGGGTGGTTGATCGCAAGGCGAACAAGCTGTTCCGCATCGACCCGGTCAGCGCCAAGGTCATTGGAGAGCTCCCCACGCCCGGTCAGCGCCCCACCGGCTTGACATGGGACGGGCGGCACCTGTGGATCGCCGATCGGGACGAACAGGAGATTTTCCGGCTGGATCCGAAGACAGGAATAGTCGATCGGGTTTTCAAGGTGGACGTCAAGAGCCCGCGCGGCATGGCCTGGGATGGAGAGTGTCTGTACCTGGCTTCGGGTAAGGATGACGTCATCAATTGTCTCGATCCCGACGACGGAACGCTGATGCGCAGGTTCCCGGCGCCGGCCAGCGCGGTGACCGGGCTGGCCTTCGACGGCAAGTACCTGTGGGCCGCCGATCGCGATCACGACGAGTTGTACCGCATCGACCCGCGGGAGGGCCACGTCATCGGCATTCTCAAGAGTCCGGGACCGCATCCTTTCGGGCTGGCCTGGGACGGCAAGCGCCTGTGGAACGTTGATTACCAGAACCAGAAGATTTATGTGCTCAACGTAAGCAAAGGCGATGCGATCTTGCGCCGCGATCAAAAGAGCCTGCGTATCGATTACACCATCCATTTCCAGAACCAGGGACCGGATCCGATCAGCCAGGCGGACTTCTACATCGCGGTGCCCGAAAACCGGTACAACCAGGAAATCATCAGGGGTCCCAGTTTCTCTCCTTCCGACGTCGAGTTTCATACCAACCGCTGGAAACAAAAAGTCGCTCATCTCAAGAGCTCCGACATCCAGGCCGGCAAGAGCCTCGAATTCAGAATGTCGGTGGACATCAAACTGTACAAGACCAGTTTCTGGATCCAGCCCGACAAGGTGCGACCGCTGGGTACCATACCCAAGGCCATCCGCAAGGACTACCTGGCCAACAACTCGAAGTACAGGTTGAACAATCCCGAGGTTCGAAAGGCGGTCCGGCTGGCGGTGGGCAGCGAAACCAATCCCTACTGGATTGCCCGCAAGATTTACCAATTCGTGCTCGGAAAGCTCGACTACAAACTCTCCGGGGGCTGGGATCCAGTGCCGCTGTTGCTCGAAAGGGGAACCGGGTCCTGTTCCGAATATTCCTTCGTTCTGATTGCGCTGTGCCGCGCGGCCGGGATCCCGGCCCGTTACGTCGGCGGAGTGGTCACCCGTGGAGACGACGCTTACGTGGACAATGTCTTCCATCGTTGGGTCGAGATCTTCCTGCCCGGTTACGGATGGATTCCGGTCGATCCCGACCGGGGCGACAAGAAAACGCCCAGGGGCCAGGCGCTGGGTTTCGGCAACCAGGACAACACCCTGCTGGTAACCACAGTTTCGGGGGGCGAATCGAAGTACCTGGGCTGGAAGTACAACGGAAACGTGGCCTGGTCCTTCCGGGGACGCACCCGGGTCTACGTGGAGAACATCGGCGAGCTCTCGCCCATTGATCGAGACAGTGATTCCCCGCCGGCCATCAAGGGTCCGGACAGCGGCGAGGTGTCCCCGCCCAAGGGGCGCGAGAAGGGCGCCGCCGACGCCAAGCAGCCCTGATAGATCACGATTCTTTTTCCGGTATGATTAGCTATCGAAAGCAATCAAGGTGCGAATTTCCAGGTCTTCCAACTGCTCTTCGAGTTGTCGCCATGCCTCTTCGACACGGTGGGACATGATCATCACGTCGTGTAGATTTCCCTTGAGGTCGCGCGCATATTTCTTGCGGACAGTTTCCGTCGAGAAGCCGATCGCGGTCAATGTTTCGATAGTTGCTTCCTGTTCCCGCATCACTTCGTAATAGAGCAACTCGACACCACTCTCGGCTGCCAATTCAATCAACTCCCGGTACAAGACGAGATCCACGCCCGTTTTGGCAAACTCGGGAGAGACCACACCTCGCATGTGCGCCACGTGCCGGGTCCAGGCGAAGGGTTCACGATCAAGGGTTGCATCCCCGATAATCTTGCCGTTCATTTCCGCCACCAGGCGCCAGTGGTCGGTGCCGTCCACCTGCGCGAGCCGAACGCGGTTGGAATCGCTGTTGGTAACATCGTAGCGCAGATGATTGCGAATCTCGGCCGGCAGACCGGTCATATAAGCAGTCAGTCTGTCTAAATCGGCTTCGACAGCGGGCCAGCGAACCAGGATCTGGCGACCATCACGAAGCTCGACACTTTTAGTCTCATTGTTCATCTCGACTACAGAAACTTGCACGGTCGAGCCAGACTGTCAATCCCGATTCTCCCAATCATGGCGTCCCTGCCTTCACGGTAACCCGTAGCATCGGATCGATGGGCAGGCCTTGCTTGTACTGCCGGGCCCAGTGGCTTAGCAGCCGGATACTCTGATCGTCTTGCGGGCCGGCTTCGACCTCGGCGGCACCGTAGTTTCTGAGCGCATCCATGGCGCACCAGGTGGCGTGGTAGCGATCGTACTCGTCCTCGGGTTCCACAGGTTGCCAGCTTCCGTCCGGCAGCTGCAGTTCCAAAAGTAGTTCCGTGCCCGCGGCCACGTCAGGGTCGCTTCTGCCATAGCCCAACAGTCGCAGGCTGTCTGTGAACTCTGAAAGCGTCTCCGGGTCGGCCCACATCAGGGAGGCGGCGAAACAGCCGCGGATGTAGTCGAGCTCACGCGGCACCAGGGCCGGATCGAGCAGCCAGGAGGCATATCCGGACAGCGTATAGACCAGGTGGGTCACCAGGTTGTTCTGGTCGACGTAACGATCGCCGCCGATCTCCTGGTCGTCTAGGTACTCGACGGAGGGCACGTAGAGCAGCGCCTCTGTAAAGCAAACGGGAACGCCCGCGTCGATACGATCGGTAAAGTGGAAGCCGATCAACAGGTCGATCAACTCGTCGAGATCGGGAGCCTCACGCCTTGCGGGATCGAAGCCCCAGTAGTCGACGGCGGCAAAGCGCCCCGCCGCCCCGCGCAGAAGAACCAGCGGGGCCTCGATGTCCATACCGATCAAATCCAGTGCCCAGAGGGCCGAGGCGCTATCGACGATCGCGTCGGCGTCGTCGAGATCGAAGTATTTCCGCAGGTAGATCTCACCCAGTCGCAGGCCCTCCTGCCTGGCACGGTAACCAAGCCACGAATCGGGAGCCCGCGAAAGATCGGCGAAGAAGAACAGGTAGTCGGAGGCATACTCCTCGAAATTAGCGGGATCGGAGGCCGAGCGAACCATGTATTCCATGCCTTGCCAAAGAGCTTCCTGGATGTGCCCCGCGGAATTTTCCCCGGGACCCGCAGCCGCCCGGGAGCCGCAAAACAGGATAAGCACCATTGTCATCAAGCGCATCACGGCAACATGCTATAACATCGTCAACCCCAAGCACCAGTCCCCCCCAAAAAGCCTTGACTATTGTCCGCGACCCGTTCTAGATTTGCCGCCCATCGCACTTTTAGTATTTTACTTTTTGCGGTGCCGAGGTGGCGGAATTGGTAGACGCGCCAGATTCAGGGTCTGGTGTGGGTAACCATGTGCAGGTTCGAATCCTGTCCTCGGCACTGTTTTTTTTAGGAACCTGAGATGGGTTGTCTGGCTGACGATCTTTTCCTGTCCGACGAGCACCGCTTGCTACGCGATCAGGTGCGGCGGTTTGTCAACCAGCGCCTCAAACCTCACGTCGACGAATGGGAAAAGGGCAAGACCTTTCCACGAGAGCTTTACCGTGAACTCGCCGCGGCCGGTTTCTTAGGAGTAGGATTCGAAGAGAAGTACGGCGGCTGCGGCGGCGACATGCTGCACGCCGTCATCCTCAGCCAGGAACTGACCAGGTCTGGTTCTCCCGGGCTGGCCGCCGGCCTCGGTTCGCTGGCCATCGCCTTGCCGCCGATCGTCAATGCCGGTAGCGACAAACAGAAACAGCGCTGGCTCCCTCGGGTGCTTTCCGGAGAGTGGATCTCCGCTTTAGCGGTCACGGAACCAGATGCCGGATCGGACGTGGCCGGCATCAGAACCCGGGCGGTGCGTGACGGCGATGAATTTGTGATCAACGGTTCGAAGATGTTCATCACCTCCGGCGCCCGGGCGGATCTTGTCACCACCGTCGTTCGAACGGGAGGAGAAGGCGCCGCGGGCATCTCGGTCATGGTGGTCGAGAAAGGACGCCAGGGCTTCAGCCTGGGGCGCGAGCTGGATAAGATGGGCTGGCACGCATCGGACACGGCCGAGCTTGTATTCGAAGACGTGCGTGTGCCGGCCGACAACCTGATAGGCGATCTCGACGGGGGCTTCGCGGTGCTGATGCGCAACTTCGCGGGCGAGCGGCTGCTGTTGGCGGCCCAGGCCGTGACCATGGCCGAGATGGCCTTCAACGAGGCCGCAGGCTATACCAAAGACAGAAAAGTCTTCGGCCGCCCGGTTAATAAATTTCAGGTCAACAGGCACAAGCTGGCCGAAATGGCCACCGGCATCGACGTCTGCCGCACCTATGTATACGCCCTGGCCAGCCAAGTTGCGGCCGGGGCCGCACTGATCAAGGAGGTGGCCATGGCCAAGAACGCAGCGGTCGACATGGCCATGCGCGTCGTTGACCAGGCTGTGCAGCTGCACGGCGGCTATGGCTGGATGCGAGAGTTCCTGGTCGAGCGCCTCTACCGCGACATCCGCCTGTATCACATCGGCGGCGGAACGCGCGAGGTGATGAACGAGGTTATTGCCAGGCAGTTGGATTCGTAGCGCCATGGGGGAAGACATGTTCCGCGAACCGTCTATCTTCAGCCAGGGGCTCTTTTCCGACAAGGTCGCCCTGGTGACCGGCGGAGGGACGGGCATCGGCTTGGCTATCGCCGCCGAGTTGCGCCTTTTAGGCGCCGATGTGGTTATCGCCAGCCGCCATGAGACCAACCTGGACGCCGGCCGGCAAGCCCTCGAGAAGATTGATGCACCAGGGCGTGTTCTGACGGTGGTCTGCGACATCCGTCGCCGGGAGTCGATCGAGAGCGCATTGTCGATCATCAGCGAGCGCTTTGGACGCATCGATGCGCTGGTCAACAATGCCGGCGGTCAGTTCCCCTCCCCTGCCCTGAGTATATCCAGGAAAGGCTGGGAGGCTGTGATCGAGACGAACCTGACCGGCACCTTCCTGATCTCCCAGGCAGTTGTCGCGAAGGGCATAGCCGGCGGCAATTCCTGCTCGATTGTCAATATCATCGCCCAGATATGGAACGGCTTTCCGATGATGGCGCACACCGGGGCATCGAGGGCCGGGGTCGCCAACCTGACCATGAGCCTGGCCTTCGAGTGGGCGCCTTTGGGCGTCAGGGTCAACGCCGTGGCGCCGGGTGTAATTTTATCGAGCGGCGTCGATAACTACGCGCCCGAGTTCAGAAAGACTTTCCTCGATTCGGCCGGCTATATCCCGCTGGGCAGACTGGGCACACCCCGCGAGGTAGCCGCGGCAGTTGTGTTCTTGCTTTCGCCGGCGGCGAGCTTTATAACCGGCACGACACTCCGGGTAGACGGCGGTGAGCCGCTATTCGGCTCGAGCGCCGCCGGTCAGCTTGGAAAGCAGCTGCAACCTCCGCCCGGCTCTCGATACGAATGATCGCAGGAGTTTTTGCAATTTGACCATACGGAGAATTAAATGATTAGAAAATCCACAATTATCCTGGCGACTCTGATGCTTGCAACCACGGCCGCACTTGCCGACACGGTGCCCGAGTCCGAGACCGAGACGATCCTCTCGCCGATCTTGTCGCCTGTAAACCTGCGCCTGATGGGGGTTTGCGAGTTTGCCTTCATCGCCTCGGACTCGAAGTTGTTCCACAAGTTCCCGGCCAGCTTCAGGCGCTCTTTCCCCTCTCGCGCGGCCGATGAACCCGATAAGACCCTGCAACTCGGCTTCGAAGAGCTGACTTTGGTTTTCGACAGCAGCTTCGGCAGCGAGACGGCCGGCTTTCACGGGGCGCTTTTGGCCACCGGCGCCGGCTCCGAACCGGATACATTCTCGACCCCGGCGCTACTCGAAGGCTGGGGCTACTACAAGCTGAGTTTCGTCCAGTTCTCGATCGGCCGGGTGCGCAACCCCTTCGGCGGGAGCTTCACCGATTTTCCCGAGTACCACCTGCAGGCCACCGATTACCGCCGCTTCCGCGGCGACGGGCTGCGCGTCGATTTCGATCTGAGCGCCGGCAACTTCCACATACTGCCGTCGCTTGCGATCATGGAACGCAACCCCGATGACACCCTGTTTCTCTACTCGGGTCGTGTCGGGTTGGCTTTCAACATCGACAACTTCGGAATCATCGGCCTGGGCGCCTCGTTCATGTACGGCGAGGACAGCCTGCGCATCGACAGCTACGAAAACGCCGGATACTACCGAGCCGACGACAGCTTTGCTCGGATCAACTTTCATGAAAAATACAACCTGCGCCGGAAAGACTACGGCTTCGACTTCGGCATCATCTGGAAAAAGAGCGCCGGCTCTTTCTTCGGCGACACCGTCCTGTACGCCGAGGTGGTGATCGGCGATCTGGACGACGCGGGTTTCGACGATCCCAACAACCCCGAAAACCCGCAGCCTTTTTTGGGCGAGCGCAAGCCCTTCGGCTGGTGGATCGAGCTCTCCCAGCAACTGAATATCGGCGCCGGCGGCGGGCCGTTCATCTCATACGGCTACCTCGATCGTAAGATCGAGGCCCAGAACGCCTGGGGCATCGGCGAGCAGGGGATCGTGCGCGAACTGGTCTTCGGTTACCGGCAGTCGATCACCCGCGGCCTCAATGTCGGAGTGGAGATGTGGATCGTCAATGACTCCAAGAAACTGGACTCCAACGGCGCCCCGGACTTCGACCGCGACGGAGAATCCGATCTGATACAGGGCAATTTCTTCAAGGTCCGCTTCCAGATGATTTTCTGAGCGAGTCAGCCATGCAACGCATCAGACCTTTCACACTCGCAATTTTTCTTCTCGGCGCCGGGCTATCCGGCTGCACTCCGGCCTACACCGGACTGCAACTCGCCCGCCAGGGCAAACACATGGCCGCCGCGCGTCTTCTTTCCGAGGCGATCAAGGCGAACCCGGAAGACGGCCGGGTCCGGCGGGCTTTGGGCTTGAGCTACCTCGAGCTTGGCGACGAGGCTTTGGCCGAGAAGCAGCTGGCAAAGGCCGTCGAGTTGCTTCGCTCCGATCGAATATCCCGGCGCTATCTGGCGATCACCCGAGAGCATCTCGGTTGGCAGGCGCGAGCCATGGCCAGCTTCGACGGCTTGATCAAGGATTATCCGGACGACCGGCTGACTGATGTCTTCAAGGCTCACCTGATGCGCCTCGGCAACTCCCGTTCGGCGCTTACCAGGGAGGCCGTCGAGGAACGCATCGATGATTTTCGCGAGAAGGGCCTGCTCGATCAAAGCGGCCTGCCAAGGCCCTTGCTGGTTTTGCCCTTCGATGTTCCCGAGGTCTACCCGGACTACGCCCTTCTTGGCCGCTCGCTGGCCCGCATGCTGGCTTGCGACCTTGCCAAACTCGACCTGGTCTGGGTGATCGGCCCGGACAAGGCGCTCGAGGCCATGCGTCTGCGGGGCATACGCTGGAACCACGACGATCGGGCTGCTGCCGCCAAGGAGATCGGCAGGGCGCTCGGCGCCGGGCTTGTCGTCCAGGGGAGTTTTCTCAAGGGCTTCGAGAAAGAGGTTCGGGTCGATATAAAAATCTTCAACCCAGAGCCCTTCTCGCTTCTCAGAGATTCCAAGACGGAGGGCGACTCGAAGCAGATCTTCGAACTCGAGAGGAATGTGCTCAATAAGCTTCTGGGTGACGTGGGCGTGTTGCCGAACGAACAGGAACGATCCCTTTTCGGTAACTTCGCGACGCATGACTCTGCCGCCCTGGGGCTTTACCTGGGAGGGATCAGCCGGCTGATGGTCAACGACTATCCAGGGGCTTTAGAGCTTCTTGAGAAATCTGTCGGCCGGGATGCCGAGTATCCCTGTCCCTACCGCGCGCTTTCCGTGATCTACCGCATGCAGGGCCGGCGAGATCGACGGCAGTACTCTGCCAACAAGGGTCGCGGGCGCGGAAACCCCGCCTGCCCGTCCGAGACCCGGCTTCTGGATTTCAAGATCCGTCTCGACAGCCAGATAGCAGTCCTGTTGCAGGCGGAAATTGAACAGGGCCGCACGGCTTTGCGCAACGGACTGCAGACGATCACCGGCGACGAAGGCGAGATCCTGTCCCGGCAGTTGCTTTTCGGACCCGCCGGCAACCGCACTACCAGTGTCGATCCCATCCCGGCCGGGATGATATGGGGCAGCCAAGGGCTGGGAACCGCCGGGACCGCAGACTCAGCGGTGCTCGGCGGGATCCAGGGCCATGGCCTGTCATCCCCCGACCCGGCCACGGCCGGACAATAAATTCAGAATTCAGCTATCAGCTTTGCGGCGAGAGAGTCCGCGGCCATCAGCAGGTCTTCAACCTTGCCCGAGGCCACGTTCTCCGAGATGCGGGTCTTGACGGTGCCTCCGGCTCCCTCGACCAGGTTGACGTTGAAGACGAATGTCTCGCCCACCTTACTGATCGACCCCTGAACAATGTAGTCGGCCTTGAGCATGGCGCTCATCTTGGCCAGGCAGTCCTGCTCGTTGCAGGCGCCGAACTTGATCATGTCTTCCTGGTGTTCGAACAGGTTCTTGAGATCTTCGGCGCACACCAGATTGATCTTCTTGGACTTCGAGACGTCCACGCAGAACTTGCCCGCAATCCCGGAAGCCTCATCCTTGGAGATCCCGCTGACCGAGAAGTTCTTGATTATCACCCGCGGTAGCTTTACGGCAGCCGTTTGCGTGTCGGCTTTCGGCGCGTGAGTCACTGTCGCGTTAGAAGCGGCGCGCTGACCGGCGCAGGCCGCCAGAGACAAGCCGGCGATTATCGCAATTATGGTTCTTGTGCCCCTCATTGTCATCCTCCTTCCCGGGCGCCGCCATCGGGCGTTCCGGCTCGTTATTTCGCTTTCGCAGGCTTCGGCGCTACTCCCAGCATGCGCTGGACGTCCGCCAGCGGAAAAGGCATCTTGTCTTCGTTGTAACCTATCCGAATGTCGGCGATGACGCCACGGCTGTCAAGGATGAACATGGTCGGGAAGTTCGTAACGCCGTACCTGCGCCGCAGGGCCCCGAAGCGATCTTTGAGAACCGGGAAGCTGAAGCCGGCCTCAATTATGAATTTCTCAACCGCGGCCAGCTTCTCGGGCAGGTAGTCGCAGTTTACGGCCAACACCATCAGGCCCTTGTCCTTGTAACGTTCGTAAAGCTTTTGTAAAAACGGAAGTTCCTTGCGGCAAGGTTTGCAATCTATGTCGAAGAAGGTCACCAGCAACACTTTCTTCGCCGGTTTGGCCTTCTCGCCAACCAGGCGGTCGAGAAACACGCGCTTTGTGCCGCTGGCCTCGGGATTGTAGCTGCCCATGAAGAAAAAAGGAGCCTGCCCGCCTTTATGCGTCTGTTCGGCCACGGCAATCTGCGACATCAGGGCCAGTGACAAGACGACTATTGAACTCTCATAGAAAATTCTCATTGCGGCGCCTCGCGAGTTGCGTCCGCAGCCAACCTGGAGACGAGTTCCTCGACAACATTGCCGGTCTGGATTTCGAACTGTTTGTCGGGTGAGTCGGCAGCCGCGGCCATGTCCTTGATCGTCAACACTCCGCGCTCGATCTCGTCTTCCCCAAGTAAAATAACGAAGCGAGCCCCCGCTTTGTCAGCCCGCTTCATCTGCGCCTTCATGCTTCCCTGGCGCGCGTCGGACTCGGCGCTGATACCGGCGCTCCTGAGCGCCCGCAAGACTCCCAGGCCGGAAAGCCAAGCTTGCTCTCCCCTGGAGACCACGAAGACAGGCTGTTGTCTTTGAGGATTGGCTATGGTTTCCAAGAGTCGCAAAAGGATGCGGTCGAGCCCGGCGGCAAAGCCGACCGCCGGAATGGAAGGCCCGCCCAGGTGTTCGACCAGCCCGTCGTAGCGCCCGCCGCCGGCCACCGCGTTCTGAGATCCGAGGCCGGGGGCTAAAAGCTCGAAGGTTGTGCGCGAGTAGTAGTCGAGTCCGCGCACCATGCGGTGGTTCAGGTTGTAGGGGATCTCGATGCTCTCGATACCCCGGCGCACCAGGGCAAAGTGCTCGGCGCATTCCGTACACAGTGAATCGAGCATCCGCGGGGCCTGTCCGGCAATCTGCTTGCAACCTTCCACCTTGCAGTCGAGCACGCGCAGGGGGTTTGTTTTCATGCGGCGCCGGCAATCTTGGCACAGGTTCTCGGCATGCTCTTCGAGATAAGTTATCAGCTTTTCCCTGTATGCCGGTCGGCAGAGCGGGCAGCCCATGGAGTTCAACTCGAGTGAAGTGTCGATAAGCCCGATGGCGGCCATGCCGTTGACCATGATGTCGATCATCTCGACATCGGCCGCGGGCTGCGCCGCACCGATCAGCTCGACGCCCAGCTGCGAAAACTGCCGGTAGCGGCCCTTCTGCGGGCGCTCGTGGCGGAACATGGGCCCCAGGTAGAACAGGCGGCTGACCGGTTCAGTCTGCCACAGGCTGGTCTCGATGTACGATCGGATCACGGACGCGGTTCCCTCGGGACGCAACGTCAGTGAAGCGCCGTCCCGGTCGGTGAAGGTGTACATCTCCTTCTCGACGATATCGGTCTGCTCGCCAATCGAGCGCTTGAACAACCCGGTTTGCTCGATAAGCGGAGTGCGGATCTCGCCGTAGCCGTATAGATCGAGAAATGCGGCCAGTTGGCTTTCCATGCGCCGCCACCAGCGGGCCTGCTCGGGAAAGATATCCCGCATTCCGCGAATCACCTGAATGCGTTCCAAACAGCGCCTCCGTTATACGCAAGACTCGATCTGCATGACTTTATTCAAAAACCGGGCGCAGTCTAACAATGCGGTCCGGGGCGTGTCAATCTAACCTAAAACGAGCGATCCTTCAGGGCGCGGGCAAAGCCGCGGCCGAAGATCCAGTCGAGCGTTGCCGACATCGACTCTACCAGCGGCGGCAGCGACTTGTCGGCCAGGCAGGGAAAGCGTGCCGGCGGATAGGACTCGAAGCCGGCGCAGTTTTTGCGGTTGAGCACTGTAAGCAACACCCGGCCGCCGTCGAGGTGGACCAGCACCAGCGGAAAGATGCGGCAGGTGAATGGTTGTATCTCCGTCACCGGGATGCCCTCATTCTTGGCCACCCGGTACAGGCGGCAACGCAGGCGCCCCTGGTTGTCTTTGAGCGAAAAGATGCACCGTCCCCCGGGGCGCGAGAGCGCATCGCCGTCCTGGTCGAGGTAGAATTCCGGCAGATCCTTGCCTGAAAGCAGCTTGCGCAGCCGCGGCTCGGCCCTGGCCAGGTGGGCCGCAAGCGCTGAGCGTCTTTCGGACAATCGGCGCCGCTCGGCCGGCGTGACCGGCACGTAAATGTCCGCGCAGCAGGATTTGTGCCGCCCGCGCTCCGACCAGGGCGCACAGCGTTCGGGAACACAGATGAATCTGGCACGCATGACGCTCGGGTCGACCAGCACTCGTCCCAGGCGCACGAGTTTCGGGCTCTCGAGCACGTCGTCAAGCCAGTGGTCGAAACGATACTCCGCCACCTTGTTCGACTCACCCTCCTCGTCCGCGGCAAGCCATTTTTTCACTTCCTGGTCGATCTTCCAGCCCGTTGCCTTCATCTCGAATTTTTCCTCCTTCCCCCATATTTCCAGGGCACTAGACTTACTCCGTCCCCATATCTTTCGCAAGAAACTTGACCGGCTCTGTGTGCTATAATATCCTACATGTAGGGTATATTACCACAAAGGAGGGAGTTATGAAAAAGGCCGAGAATAGAAAATTTCGCAGGGCCACAGTCAACCTGCTAGTCGGCGAGACCACCGGCGGCAAATACTTCATCCCGCTTCTTTCCGACATCTCCGCGGATGGATTGATGATCGAAAGCCCCTCGGGCCTGGAACGTCCGCGGGCACACGATTCGGTCATCGAGCTTACCCTGCCCGGGTGTAAAGAGATCATCCGGGCCCGCTGCCGGGTGGTCAGGCGCAAGGTTCAGGGGTTCTTCGAAAAACAAGCCCTGAAATTCGTCGATATCTCGGCGGTAGACCGCAAGAACATCCTCCTCTACGTCCAGCGCTGCGCCGGTTTGGCCTGAGAGGCGTTTTTCCCTTTCGCGCTTCCGTGACAATCGGTTAGTATCTTTCAAAGGCCATCACGGGAGCGCAAATGAAGAATATCCATTCGGCAACACTGTTTTTTTTCACTCTTGGTTTATTGGCCGGCTGCCAGTCGCCGGATGTATCCCGCAAGTTGGAAAGTTCAGCCTGCCCGATCATCAATGGACAACCCGATACATCGTCGGAACACATGGCCGTTACTTACCTGCATCTTATCAGAAGTGACGGGGGATTTGCTTGCTCCGGCACCCTGATCGCCCCAAACGTGGTGATGTCGGCCGGCCACTGCGTGGTGACCGATTCAGGCGAGGTGATGGAGCCGCAGGGTGCAACCGTATATTTCGGCAACGTGGTCGGCACCATGACCGAGCGCAAGGTCACGCAAGTAATAGCACACCCCGGCTACCAACCGATCGTTCCCGTGCCCAACGATATTTCGTTGCTGGTGCTCGCGGAAGACGCTCCCGGCTGGGCCGTGCCTATCCCCCCCCTGCCGGCCAGTCTGCGCATCACCTCTGCCGACGTCGGATCCCAGGTCGAATACGTCGGCTTCGGTCTCGACGAGAACGGTGACTTGGGCCGAAAGTTGCACGTCACCGGTGACATCGACGTGGTCTGCGAAAGCGGCGGATGTCCCGCCAGCATGGTGCCTTCCAGCTTCTGCGCCCAGATGGACGACGGAGGAACCTGTAGCGGAGACAGCGGCGGCCCGGCTTTTTACATTCGCGACGAGGTCGAGTACGTGGCCGGCATCACTTCCTACGGCGACTGGCGTTGCAGCAATTACGGCTGCAGCACAAAAGTCGACGGCCATTCGGCATTTATCGATGACGTGATCGGCACATCCAAGGAACTTGGCGATTCGTGCGTCTCGGCCGGGCAATGCAACTCGGGCTTTTGCGTTGACGGCTTCTGCTGCCAGTCGGCCTGTGCCGAACCCTGCAACGCCTGTGACCTTGCCAAGAAAGAGGGCCAGTGCCTGCCGGCTCCGGACGGCCATGCCTGCCTGGATGCAGACCCCTGCAACGGGTCTGAAAGCTGCCTGGCGAACGCCTGCATCTCGGACGGCCTCCCGCCTGATTGCACTTCAGACAGCCCGTGCCTGAGCGGAGCCTGTGTCACCGGCCAGGGTTGCGTCTACAGCCCGATCGCCGACGGCACGGCCTGCGACAACCATGATGTCTGCGACGGTGACGACCAGTGTCACGAAGGACGCTGTGATCCCGCCGGCGCTTCCCTCGATTGCGACGACGGCAACGTCTGTACCGAAGATAGCTGTAACTCTGTCTCCGGGTGCCTGCACGAAAACGTCGACGACGACACATCGTGCGTAGACGACGATCTCTGCAACGGTGACGAGATCTGCACGGCCGGCGTCTGCCGGCCGGGAACAGCGCTCGATTGCGATGATCAAAACTCCTGTACAGAAGACAGCTGCGATTCCGGGTCGGGCTGCATGAACGACGTGCTCGAAGAGGGCACATCTTGCGGCGCTGGCCGTAACTGCCAGGACGGTCTGTGCCTGCCCGGTAAAGGCGGCTCGGGCTGCGCAACGGCCGGCGGTTCGCAACGATCGTCACTGCCGCTCTTGCCGCTCTTGTGCCTGCTGCTCGCGTTACCCCTAAGGAGATTCGGATGAACTCGAGAACATTTTTATATGCCGCCGGTTGTCTCGCCTGCCTGCTGGCCGCCTCTTGCGAGGGGCCCGAAGCGCGACGAATGTTTGCCAACCAAACGATTCCGATTATCAACGGGGTACCAGATCACTCCGAGCAACACAGGGCGGTCGTTTTCACCGAAACCCATGAAGCCGGCTGGGTCTATTACTGCTCGGGCACCTTGATCGCCCCGACCGTGGCGATGACCGCGGCGCACTGCGCCGAGGGCTGGGAACCGGGACAGTTCCTGGTGCATTTCGGCTTCGACAGCAGCGATTTCGAGGATCGCCACGTCAGCGAGATCATCTACCATCCCAACTGGGATCCTGATCTGTATACAACCATCGGAAACGACATAGCCCTGCTGCGCCTGACAGCGCCTGCTCCCGTCGGTATCAAGCCCATTCCCCATCTGCCGGCCGACCTGGCCATCACCCGAACTGACATCGGAATTCCTGTGGAGTTCGTCGGCTTCGGCATGGACGAGAACGATCATCTGGGAAACAAGTTGGGCATCACCTTGCCCCTCTGGGATGTCTGCACCACCTCGGGAGGCTGCACCGGATCCAACGGCGCCCCGCTGGCCGCGAACACAATCTGTCACTCGAGAGCCGATGGAGGGGGCACTTGCAGCGGAGACTCCGGCGGGCCGGCCTTCGTCGAGCGCGGCGGAGTGGAGTACGTAGCGGGTATCACATCCTATGGTGACACGAACTGCAGTTCCTACGGTTGCTCGACCAAGGTCGACTTCTTCGAGAGCTGGATCAACGACTTCATCGGCTCCTTCGCCATCAACGGACAAGACTGCACCAACCCCGCCCAGTGCTACTCGGGAAGGTGTGTCGACGGCGTCTGTTGCGAGAGCGCCTGCGATGCGCCCTGCATGACATGTGCGGGCGACAAGACTCAGGGGCTGTGCACCCCGTCGGCGGATGGCGAGCCGTGCCCCGACAGCAATCCCTGTAACGGCTTCGAAAGCTGCCAAGCGGGCGTCTGCGTCACTGACGGCATCGTGCCCGATTGCACTCCCGTTGTGCCCTGCGTTACCGGAAGCTGCGTCTCCGGCCAGGGTTGCGTCAACACCCCGGTGGCAAACGGCGCGACCTGCGACAACGACGATGTCTGCGACGGCGACGACGACTGCCAAGCCGGAAAATGCGTCTCGCGCGGGGCCGGACTGGATTGCGACGACGACAACCCATGCACCGACGATGCCTGCAACGCAACAACAGGATGTCAACACACCGATATCGCCGACGGCAATTCCTGCGCCGATCCCAATCTCTGTAACGGCTCCGAGATTTGCCAATCCGGTAGTTGCCAGGCCGCCGATGCACTCGATTGCGACGACGGCAACGCCTGCACCAGCGACAGTTGCGATGCGGCCGCGGGCTGCGCCCATGAGGACCTGGCCGAGGGAAGCGCCTGCGGCAGCGGGCTCAGTTGTCAGAGTGGCCTGTGCCTTCCCAGTAAAGGCGGCGGCTGCAACACTTCCGGCGGGTTGCCTGAAGCCTCGTGGCCGCTGCTTGTGCTCATGCTTCTGGCAGGCGCCGTCCGCAGGCGCTGTGTTTGACAGATCCACTTTCGCTCGATACGCTTGTTTTTCATGAAGAGACAACTGGTTCCAGCGCACCTGGCACTGTATGCCATGGTTTTCTTGGCAGCAGGATGCATGCATGCGCGCATCGGACGCCCGGCCTGGGTGGTCAGCCGGCAGCACCGGTCCTATCCGCCCGCCCGCTACATTGTCGGAGTCGGCGAGGGCATCAGCCTGGAGGCGGCGGAAAAAGAAGCCCGTGCTGATCTGTCGACTGTTCTCGATCAAAAATACGATGCGGCTTTGAGCCAAGCCAAGAAGGGCAAACACAACGGCCCGGCCTGGTTCGAGGTAGGCACCGATCCGGTGCAAAGCCTCGACTCGCGGGTGGCCGTGCGCTGGAGCAGCTCGGATAAATCCCGCAACGCGGTTCTTGTGTCGGTCGATCGTAAGCAGATTTCTGAGAAGCTTTCGGGAGAAATCGACAAGGGTGAAGACAGCTGCTCGGATCTTGCCGGGCAGGCCTCGAGCGCATTGTCCGAGACGCGCGATCCGAGCGCGGCGCTTTTGGACTACCTGCGCGCGCTCGAGGCCCGTTCGTCGGCCGAAGGCACTCGCATCTTGCTGAGATCGGTGGCTTCGGACGCGCCTCTCCCACCGCGCGGCCCGAAGGCCTCTGAGTTGCTCGACTCGATCGGCAAACTGCTCGGTTCGATCGAGCTCGTGGCCATCAGCGGCGACGGACAAAGAGCAAACGCCCAGGGCAGTTTGGCCCTGCCCCTGGTTGTCGGAGCCTACCTGGTTTCCGGCCGGGAAAGATTTCCGATAACAAACCTGCCCCTGCTTTTCTTGCCGCCAGGCAAGAAAGACGCCTTGGGCGCCGTCACCTCGGACGTCGGCACTTGCTCTGCCAATTTTCAGAATCTGCCTGTCAAAAAACGCACAGACAGCTTCATCAGTGTGGTCATCGACACGGACGAAATATTGTCGCAGGCGGGGATCGACAAGGCAGAAAAACACTACCGTGCCATTTTCGAACACAAGTCCAGCGCCGGCGCGCACCTCGCCTATCTCTCGCCCGGGCAGACGGCCAGGCGGGTCATGATCCTGATCGAAGAGAGCCACTTGGGCCGCAGGGTGGCCCACTCAGGCCTTGGCAGTAGCCTGGGCCGCAAGCTCGCAGAGCGCGGTCTATTGCTTATCGATCCCCGTGTGGCAACCGACGACCTGGCGCAGACCGAGACGCTCGCCGAGGCCCCCGAGGCCACCAAGAACCACGCCGACGTGCTCGTCTACGGCAGCGTGACCAGCGAGATTTCGCGCGTGGTAAGCGTCTCTTTCGTCTTCTGCAAGGCCACGGGCAAGATCAAAGTCGTCGAACTGGCCACGGGCAAGAACCTCAAGACCTTCGAGAAGATCATCACGGCCGCGGGGCAAGACAAAAAATCCGCTTGCCAGCGGGCTCTGGAAAAACTGGCACGCAAGGCGGTTCCCGCGCTTTTAGCGCCGGCTCTCTCGAGCCCTGAAGAGAAACAACCATGAGCACAACGCTCCCGCCGCTTTCCGGCCTGCGCATCCTCGACCTGACCCGCCTTTTTCCTGGTCCGCTGGCCACAATGATCCTGGGCGATCTCGGCGCCGACGTGATCAAGATCGAGGATCCCGCCAAGGGCGACCTGATGCGCTACCTGCCGCCCCAAAAGAACGGAATCGGCCAGGGCTTTCTGGCGCTCAACCGCTCGAAACGATCGCTGGCGCTCGATCTCAAATCGGTGCGCGGCCGAGATCTGTTTCTCGATCTAGTCCGTAAAAGCGACGTAGTCGTCGAGGGCTTTCGCCCCGGTGTGATCGAGCGCCTGGGTCTCGGCTATTCCGAGCTCAAACGGGCGCGGGCCGACATCATCCTGTGCTCCATCTCCGGCTATGGCCAGACCGGCCCCTATAGGCTGCGCGCCGGTCACGACATCAACTACTGCGCCCGGGCCGGGGTGCTTGGCGCTTCCGGCGAGCGGGACGGCCCGCCCATGATGCCCGGGGTCCAGATTGCCGACGTCGGCGGCGGCACCTGGCAGGCGCTGGCCGCCATCATGGGCGCCTTGTTTGCGCGCGAGCGGAGCGGGCGCGGGCAGTGGCTCGACGTCTCGATGACGGACGGAGTCTTGACCACCGCATTGCTCGCCATGCAGAACGTGCTGGCCGGCGAGCAGCCACCCGAGCGCGGCGAAGCGCCGCTGGCCGGCGGCTTGCCCGGCTACGGCATCTTCGCAACCAAAGACGGCAAACACATGGCCGCGGGCGCGATCGAGCCGCAGTTCTTCGCGGCCCTGTGCGATGCGGTCGGCCGTCCCCATCTGCGCGATCTGGGCGCCTGCCTGGGAGAGGAAGGCAGGCAGGTCAAGCGCGAACTGTCAGAGGCTTTCTCAGGACGCAACCAGAGCGAGTGGGTGGAGATCTTTTCGAAACTCGACGCCTGCGTAGAGCCCGTGCAAGAGGGATCGGATGTGCTTGAAGATGAGCAGCTTACAGCCCGCGAAATGTTTTTCGAGATGGAACACCCCGCGGCGGGAAAGATCACCCAGATGGCCTCGCCACTAAGGCTTGCCGGTTGCCGGAAGCCAAACCTTCCGCCCCCGGCCCTCGGCCAGCACACGGCCGAGATTTTAGCCGAACTCGGGCTGGATCCCGAAGATGTCAATGACCTTGCCGGCCGCGGTGTATGTGGAATCGGGCGTGGTTGATCCGGTGTTGCCCGGGCGGGCCCCTTTTATTCGACAAGAAGGGAGGGAGATGGTATGGAGCGAACGATATGGAGGTGGATGATGCCTGCCTGCCGTAAACGGTTGACTATGATGGTGCCATTGCTGCTTATGGCTTCCTGCATAAATACTGCCTCCCGTGAAGAATGCGAGCAAGCCTGTAAGCACCTGCGGCAACTCCAGCAGGCTACCGGCCCGGGCACGGACGGCGGGCAGACGGAAGGTTCCGCCGGACTGAAACGCCAGCTGAATGCCCTGCAAAAAGAGCTGATCGCGGAGCTCTCGCGTCTAGAAACCGAACAGGAAGGTCTCCAGGCCAAGGCTGAGAGCGATGAGGAAAGGGAGCGCATCAAGGAGAAGTATGAACGGCGCCTCGATGCTAAGCAGAAAGAATACCAGCCCAAGTTCGAGCAAATCCGGGAACAGATAGACGAAGCGCATGACTCCGCCAAGGAACCTTCCTCCGAGAAGAAACAAGTGGCCGTCTTGAAGGATGCGCAGGCAATCTCCGATTGCGCCGATCAGTGCCTGGAGTCGGAGACCGGCAAGGGGAAGATCACCTGCCGGATGCGAGCCACCAGCCAAGAAGAATTCAAAGCCTGCCGCTGAGCGATGCTGCTATCTAAAATGGCCTAGCGGCAGGTCTTTCTGCCGCGTTTGCCCTTGCAGTTACCCGAGCAGCAGTCTCCGCCGGTGCTGCAGGATTGTCCACTGGCCAGACAGGTGCTGCCACAGCCCTCGTCGATTTGCCCGTCGCAGTTGTTGTCCAGGCTGTCGCCGCAGACCTCTGCCGCGCCCGGGTTGATGGCCGCGCTGGAGTCGTTGCAGTCCGTGCCGCCGCAGGCGTCGTCCTCGTAGCCGTCGCCGTCTGCGTCCGCGCAGCCGCCGCTTGAACCGCTTCCGAGCCACTGGGCGATGTCCGCGTAGTACCGGGCGAAGGCGCCGTCGACGGTGGCGTTGTTGACGGTGTCACATTCGTCGTTGACGTTTGTGCCGCAGCCGCCGCTCAACTGGCCGACCACCTGGCCCGCGGAGTTCAGAACCGGCGAGCCGCTGCTGCCGCCCTCGGTGGCCCCAAAAGTATCGGTGCTATAGATCCAGCCGCCGCGCGGCCAGGACTGGCAAGTGCCCTTGCCGACGTCGACACTGTGCTCGCTATAGGCCAGCGGACCGCCGGCTGGGTGCGAGAACCGGAACAACGACGTGCCGTCCGCGTAGGCGATGTCGGCCGTGCTCCAGCCCAGAAACACGCTTCCCGCGGGCGGCTGGCTGTTCAGCCGCAACAGGGTGTAGTCGCCGCCGGAAGCGCTTTTCAAGAGCGCGGCCCCTCCGCCGACTTTCAGCCCGTCCTGATCGGCGTCACCGCAGGTGCCGGAGCTTTGGTACCGGAAGTAGGCCTCCATGGTCTTGGCCACTTTTCCACGGCTGATGCAGTGGTGCGCGGTCAGGAAATACGGAATCTGGCTGCTTGTGTCGCTGTCTGCCAAAAGCCCGCCTGTGCACATGTAGACGTAGGGGCCTTCGATGAACTGGATCTCGGCGATGCCGTCTGCCGCGCCGTTTAGCTGCGAGTAGTGACCGGAAGCGTTCTCGGTGCAACTCGCGCCGTAGCACTGTGTGCCGATGCCGTACTTCTCGGCCGCGTCCGGTCCGTTCAGGTCGAGAGCGGCCGGTTCAACGTGACCGATGCTGTCGATGGTGAACCAGTCGGCCGCAAGATCGGCATCCACGGGTGCCCCGTGATAGCGCACCAGAACATGTGCCACCGAGCCTATGATGCTCGGCGCCCAGAACTCGCCGCTTCCCGCGGGGCCCTTGGCGGTATAAGGACCGAAGGCGTCACTCCCTGAGCCAAAGATGAAAAGCTCGGCGGATTCAGGCAACGACATCCCGGCCAGGTGCAGCCTGATGGCCTTGGCTCCGCTGGAACTGACCGAGGTACTCCAGACAAAACCACCGTCTCTAGCGAGTCGGACAGCGCCGACCGGCAGCAACCTGGGCTGGGCGGAAAGAGCGACGGATCGCAGCGGACGGAAATTGACTGATGCCGCTACCGGGTAGATGACGCCGATCAGCTTGGGTCCAGGAAAAATCGAGCGCTGCCGCATTTCTTCGGTGGCAATCTGGTGCAGTTCGTCCAGACTCATCTCGACCCTGACTGCCGCCTGGTCGTCGATCTCGATCCGTTCGGCCATCAGTTCGGTTTGTAAATTAATCCGCTGCGACTGAATCTCGGCAACCGTTGGCCCGGAAACAGACACCTCGGAAGAAACCGCGTGTACCTGGTTTGCAAGCGGCGAGTCGTATGTCCCGTTACAGGCAATGCCGAAGCACGCCAGCGATAAAACCAACGCGACCGGCAACAATTTCTGGATTCCACTTCTTACCATCTCTTCCCTCTCTTTCAGAAAACGGCCTCACTTCATGTGAGCATGTACGATAATGTACGGCCTTTTACTCCAGCTTAGGAAAAAAATCAATACAATTCCTAGTCGGAATTCCGACCCGATTATTTTGGGTTTTGCTCATTGGCTCGTGAAAACTGACGCCGTGGTCGGTAGTAGTGAATAATCAAGCACTTGTGTGTTGACACGCTGCGCCTAGCGTGCTAGCTTCGTGCCTCCATTTAGTCGTAGACAACCGGAGGAACAGGTGGAAGAAATCAGCCAGGAGCAGATCAGGAAGGACCTCGTTGAAATTCTATCGAAGCTCGCTGGACTCGACCCGGACACTATCGGCTCCGACGACAGGCTGCGCGAAGACCTGGGGCTCGACTCTCTCCAGAGCATGGAGCTGCTCTCGCGCATCAGCGATCGCTACGAACTCGACCTGGACGTGGAAGACGTCATGGACGTCGAAAGCGTCTCGGATGTAGTCAGCCGGCTTCACGGCTTCATGCAGGAGAGCCGGGCCGGATGAAGATCCTCTTCATCTACCCTGCCTTCGAGCGCCACGCCCAGTCTCATCCGGAGCTTCTCGACTGCGTCCCCTGCAACGAGTACATCGGCTCGCCGTCTTTGGGCATCGCCGCGGTGGCCGCCTGCACCCCCTCCGAGTTCGAGGTCGCCTTCGTGGATGACCGCATCCACCCTATAATGGAAGACCTGCCCGAGGCCGATTTATACGCCTTGTCGTTCTTCACCCCGGCGGCCACCCGCGCCTTCGAGATTGCCGATCGCATCCGCTCTACCGGCAAGCCGGTCGTGGCCGGGGGGATCTTCCCGAGTATGATGCCGGCGGAATGTTCCAGTCACTTCGACTCGCTGGTCATCGGCGAGGGCGAGCCCGTCTGGGAGCGCCTTTGTCGTGACGCCCTGGCGGGCGAACTGCGGCCCGTCTACCAGGCCGAGACTCCCGTGGATCTGGCGGCCCTTCCCCTGCCCCGGGTCGATCTCTACCTGGATGCCGAGGACGAGAGTTTCGCTCCGGACGACTACCCCCTGCAGACCTCGCGCGGCTGCCCCTTCGCCTGCGATACCTGCGTCCTGCCGAAATACATGGGTAAGAAAATCCGGCATTTCCCGGAAGAATACGTCCTCGGCACGTTGAAGCGCTTCACCGCCGCCGGCAAGCGCTGCTCGTTGACCGAGGACACGGCCTTAATCTTCGCCTCGGGCGCCCGGCGCAGGTTCAGAAAGCTGCTCGATACCGTGGTCTCAAGGCGCGAGGCCGAAAATATCCGCTTCAGCTACCTGGGAACCTCGATTCCACTGCTTCTCAATGTCGAAGATGACATCTTCGACCAGATTCGCCGGGCCGGCGTCAGCCGCTTCTACCTGGTCGGCGGTTTCGACCCGATAACGCGCCGGGCCTTCGGGCAGGGCGATACAGAAGCTATCGCCAAAGCCGCAACCTGCGTCAAAAGATGCCAGGACCACGGGATCGAGCCCTACCTGTCTTTTTTAGTCGGTAACGAGGACGACGACGATGGCACCTTCGATCGCATGCTTCGTTTCGCGGACGACGCCAAGTTGAACATCGCCGAGTTCGCCGTCGCCACCCCCTACCCCGGCACCCCCATGTGGAGCAAGATGATCGCCGAGGAGCGCATCATCGACCACAGCTGGAAGCATTACAACGATTCCAACGTCGTCTTCAGGCCGGCCAAGATGACCGCCGAGCGACTGCAGCAGGGATATCTTTACCTGTGGCGCGAGTTCTACGGCACCCGCCAACACCTGCGGCAGGCCGACCGCGAGCTTAACACGGTGCAATTCTAATGAGCGCGCCCGGCAATCCGTTCACCAGGATCATCGGCAACTTCAATGAAATTTCAAAATTGACCACGATTGCCGGCGGCGATGATGAAGAATGCGAAACGATCGACCTGTTGCTCAACGCTATAACCCGCTTTGCTAAAAAACACGTGGATGCCGCCAGGATCGACGCCGAGGCTGCTATACCCGCTGTCGTGATCGAGAGAGCCGCCGAGATGGGCCTGTTCGGAATCACAATCCCTGCCGAATTCGGCGGAACCGGCCTTTCGATGAAGGGTGCCTGCCGGGTAATCGAGGCTTTGAGCAACGCCGACAGTTCCCTGGGAGTGACGATCGGACTGCACTCCGGCCTGGGACTGAGAGGACTTTGTCATCTCGGAAGCCGACAGCTCAAGCAGCGCTACCTGCCCGACCTGGCCGGCGGCAAGAAGATTGCCTGTTTTCCGGTAACCGAATCCGAGGCCGGCTCCGACATCGCCGCTGTCAGAACCACCGCGATCGAGGACGGCCACGAGCTGGTCATCAACGGTTCGAAGATATTCGTAACCAACGGCGGGCTGGCCGGGCTTTCCACCATCGTCGCCCGCACTCCCGGCCTGGCAGGCTCCCGGCGGGGACACAGCATGATCCTGGTGCCGCTCGACCTGCCTGGCGTCGAGCGCGGCGCCGAGGAGCACAAGCTGGGCATCAGGGGCTCTTCGACCATATCGCTGCATTTCGACAACGTTCGAGTGGGCCGTGACCATATTCTGGGCACGCCCTCGCGCGGGTTGGATCACTTGAATCACGTGCTTTCCTGGGGGCGCACCTTGATGGCCGCGGGCTCCATCGGCCTTGCCAAAAAGGCCGCCGCCAAAACCCTCGAGCAGGTGACCTCGCGGCGGCAGTTCAACCGCGTCATCGGCGAGTTCGGCATGGTGCGCGAGATGGTCGCCACGATGCGATGCGGGATTCAGTCGATGGAAAACGTCATCCGGCTGACTACCCGCCTCGAAGACGAATCACCAGGCTCGATCGGCTGGGAATCATCGGTGGCCAAGGTCTTCTGCTCGGAGACCGCCTGGCGCATCGCCGACGACAGCGTTCAGCTTCACGGGGGCTCGGGTTTCATCGAGGACACCGGCGTCGCCCGCCTGATGCGCGACTGCCGTATCAGCCGCATCTTCGAGGGAGCCAACGAGTTGCTGCGCTTTCACATCGCCTCGGCCGCTCTGACCTGGAAGAGCGCCTACCTGGCCGAAACGCCTCCCCTGCGGCCCCTGCTGTCCGGGCCTCTCGGCGAGCTCGGCGGGCGGTTCGACGAACTTTTCGAGCTGTTTTCGACATTCGTCGCCGGACACAAGAAGCGCCTGGGACTCAAGGTCTTCACCCACCAGATGGACCAGCGCCGCATCGCGGACGCCGCTTCCGGCCTTTACCTGATGCTGTGCGACCTGGCCCGGGCCCAGGGCGAACTGGCCCGCGACAAACTGACCGACGACATGTTGATGCGGACCCGCCTGGCGGCCTATGATTACAGCCGGTGTATCGAAAGCAGCCTGGGTGGGCTGGGCTGCGAGCGCAACCGGCTGGCGAGCCAAATTGCCGCCGCGGAGTGCGCCCGGGTCGGTTGCCAATTGGAGAATGACGTCGAGTGAGCGGCTACCGCGAAAAGATCCAGGGCCAGCTCGGCCTGCTGCAGATGCTGCGCTCTTCCGGCCTGGACACCTACGAGCGCGAGGTGACCAGCGGTTGTGGGCCGTTGATCACGGTCGAAGGCCGCGAGTGCATCAACTTCATCTCCAATAGCTACATGGGTTTTTCGGTTCACCCCAAGGTAATCGAGGCGGCGCGCCGTGCTCTTGCCGATTACGGCCTGGGCATCGGCGGATCGCCTTTAGCCTGCGGGACGACCAGATTGCACCTGGAGTTGGCGGAAAAGATTGCCGGCAACTACGGCAGCGAGTCGGCCATGGTGTTCGCCAGCGGCTACCAGGCCTTGCTGGGTACCATCCAGGGTCTGATGGGCCGGGGCGATATCGCCTTGCTCGACAACCTCGACCATCGCTCGATAATCGACGGCTGCGCCATGTCCGGCTGTAAAATACGCACCTTCATCCACAACGACATGGATGATCTGGCAGACCTGGTCGAGCGCACCTCGAAGGTCGACGGCCATCGGATGTTGATCGTCGACTCGGTCTACTCGATGGACGGCGACATCGCGCCCTTGCCGCGCATTGCAAAGATCTGCCGCCCGGCCGGTGTGACCATTTGCATTGACGAGGCCCACTCGCTTGGAATTCTGGGCCAAAGCGGCAAGGGCCTGCTCGAGCACTTCGATATGCCAGACGGGGCGGACGTCATCGCGGGCACTTTCAGCAAGTTCGCAGGCGCTGTCGGCGGCTTCTGCGCCGCCGACCGCCAGTTGATAGATTTTTTACGCCACTACGCCTCGCCCTTCGTGTTTTCCGCCTCGATCCCCCCGGCGGTGGTAGCCGCCGTGTCCGCCTCTTTCGATCTATTGACATCCGAGCCCGAGTGGCACGCGCGCCTCTGGGAAAACGTCCACTACATGCTCGATGGCCTATCCGACCTTGGATTCGACATCGGCAATTCGGCAACGCCTGTGATCCCGGTAATGATCCGCGACACCGAGAAAGTGCTGCGCATGAACCGCCGCCTGCTCGATCTTGGGGTCTACGCCTCGGCGGTCGTCCACCCGGGTGTGCCGATCAAGAAAGAGCGCCTGCGCCTGGGTGTCATGGCCACCCACACTCGCCAGCAACTTGTAAATGCGCTCGATATCTTCGATAAAGTCGGGCGCGAGTTCGAGGTCATCCCCTGACCTTTCGGGCCGCAAGCCGGGTTGCCTGCCTGCTGGCTTTCACTTTTCTTCTGACTCGGCCGGCGGGAGCGCAAGACGAAGACCTGTTACCCCCGCTGCTTCACGATTCCCGGGCTCTCAGGGCAGCCCAGGCGCTGATCGGCGGCCGGCCGGCCATGGCCGCCCGTCTGGCTAAAGCCGCACTCGAAGAGGGTGAAGCGGGCAAGGACGAAAGAGCCACGCTCAACTTCTTGCGCGTTCTTGCGCTGATGCGCGCCGGACAGGGAGCTTTGGCATTGCAGGCGCTCGAGGATCTTTCAGCCAAGGAGTTGCCCTCGGGCCTTGCCTCGCACATCGCCTGGTATCATGCGAGCCTGCTTCTCACTAACCCCAGGCCTGGCAAGCCCAACCGCGAAAAGGCCCGCGGGTTGCTTGCCAGGGTGCCCCTGGCCGGCAGATTCGGGCTGCAGGCGCGCCAGGCGCAAATCGCAGAGTTGCTGCGCGCGGGGGAAGCCGACCAGGCCTGCAGCCTGGCCTCGCAAACGGCCGATCTACTGGTAGGCAAGAGGGCCGAGCCTGCCGCTCGCCTGCAGCAAGCCGCCTGCCTCGAACGCCTGGCCTGGAAAATTCCCGGCAAACAAAGGCGCAGGCAGCCTAAAATCTATCGTCAGATCCTCTCCCTGGCAGCCGGCTGGTATCGCCTGACCGCCAGGCTGTGGCCGGGCAGCGCCGCCGGGCTCAAGGCCACCGAGCGCCTGAGCGCGCTGGTCAGAGCGCACGTCCGTCCGCAACCCGCAGACCCTGAGGCGCTGCTTGCCCGAGCCAGGAGCATCATCGCCAGGCCGCGCGGGCGCAAGGATCTCAACAGGTTCATGCGCCTACGCTCGCTGGTCTCTTACAAGAGCGCCAACAGCGCCCGCTGCCGGATAGATCTGCTCTTCGCCGAAGTGGCCGTTCGTTACCGCTGGTTCAGAACCGCTCGCAGCTTGCTTGCAAGCATCAGGAGCAAGGCGGCGGATTCAGAATTGCGTGCCCGCGCGGGAGTCGACCTGGCCGGGCTGCTGGCCAGGCGCAGCACGCGGGCCGCCATTGAGGCCTACATCGAGGTGTCTCGCAAATGGCCCGAAGGCGAGGCCGCCTCATGGGCGCTGGCATTGTGCGGCGACCTGGCCAGGCGCAGCGGCCAGGACACCGTCGCCAAGCGTGCCTACATGCAGTGCATAGAGAAACGTCCCGATAGCCGGGCGGCCGCCCATAGCCGCTTCGGCCTGGCCTGGATGTCGATTCTGGCGGGTGAGCACGAAAAGGCCCTGCCCTGGCTCGATTTTTTGCTGGCCTCCTCTGAATCGAACATGGCGGAGCCCCCCCAAACAGTGGAGTCTTTGCTGGTCGGCCTGGCCGAGGAACTTGCCGGTGGTGACGCATCCGCGGACGATCAACCGGAGCCCGAAGAAAACAACGAGACAGACGAAGACAACGACGACGCAAACCAGCTCGAAGACCGACCCGAACCCAATCAATCCATCTCGGCCGCGCTCGATGCGCGCCGCTTCATCGAGCGCGTGCGCTACTGGCGGGCAAGAACCCGACTAATTCTCGGTGACGGCAAAGGCGCCAAGGCGGATTTTGAGAGGCTGGCGGCTGAGCACCCTTACGACTTCTACTCGCTCATGGCTCGCGAGAGACTCTTCGCGCTGGGCGCGATTCAAAAGACCGGGAAGCAAGGCGATCGGGAAGAGCAGCCGTCCCAGCCCGCGCTGGAGTCGCTGCATCCCGAGGTCGCGGCCGCCGCCGCCTACTTGCAGATGAACCTGCCGCTGGAAGCCCGGGCCACCCTGCTGAGTCTGCCGCGCACCAACCTGGCCCCTGATGATCGACGCGTGGCTTCCACGCTGTGGCTGATCATGGGAGAATACAGCCGTTCCCTGTGGTCGGCGCCGGTCGGCTGGGAGGGCGGTCTGCCCGGCCCCGCCCGGGGGGCCACCCTGGCGAACGCCAAGCTCGCCTACCCTCGTGCCTTCTACGACATAGTCAAGAGCCCGGCCCGCGACCCCGGCGTGCCTCCCGCCTTGCTCTTCGCCATCATGCGCGCAGAGAGCGCTTTCCGCCCCGACGCGCGCTCGCCGGCCCGGGCACTGGGCCTGACACAGGTCGTCGGCCGCACCGCCTACAGCACCGCGCGGCGCATCAAGCTCAAGGGCTTTCGATTCTGGAAACTGGTGCAGCCCGAGATCTCGATCAGGATCGGTTCGGCCCACATGGCCGAGCTGCTGCATAATTTCTGCGATCAGCCGGCCTTGATGCTGGCCGCCTACAACGCCGGCGAGCCCGCCGTCTACCGCTGGCTGGCCAAGCGCGGCCAGCTGCCGCTCGACGCCTTCATCGAAGAGATACCCTACCAAGAGACCAGCCGCTACGTGCGCAAGGTGCTGAGCTTTTACGCCATCTACCATGCCCTCTACGAGTCGCCCGATCGGGCCCTGGGTATCGAGTTAGAAATCCCGGCCGAACTCGTCGCGCGCGCCAAACGCCTTGGGCTATTGCGGGCACAGGCTCGACGTGCTCTTCAGCCTGAAAAGAAGAAAAAAGACTCCGCTGATCAGAGGTCTTTACCGTAGACGCGGTAGATCTTTCCCAGCCGGCCGCCCATGAACTGAATGCCGGCGTTGATCTTCTTGTTGTCTTCGAGAGTCCAGCCCGTCTCGCCTGTCTTCATGCCCAGCTTCAGCGCCGCTCGGTGGGCGCGGACGTAGAGCAGCACGCTCAGCCCTCCCAGCACGTTGCCGCGGAACTCCGGCTTGATGCCCAGCAAGAACAACCTGGCTCCTTTGAACTTGTAGCGGCCGAGCATCAGTCGCCAGACGAGCTTGGCAAGGCCGGTCGGGAACAGGCGCCCGTTGAGATCCTTGATGGCCTCGTTGATATTGGGAAAGGCCAGCATCATTCCCGCCGGCTTGCCGTCCACCTCGGCGATGGCTGTGAGTTCGGGGATCATGATCATCTTCATCATCTTGGCCGAGTGCTTGACCTCTGCATCGGTCCAGGGCACGTAGCCCCAGTTCTTGCTCCAGGCGGCGTTGAATATGTCGCGAACGATGTTGATGTCATGCTCCATGTTCTTGGGATCGGTCGGGCGCACGGTCAGGCCGGGGTGCTTCTTCACCGCTTCGGCCACCTGCATGGGCGCCTCCGGCACCTTGCCGATCTCGTAAAACCAGCCGTACAGATCCTTGGCCTTCTGATAACCGGCGGCCTCGACCAGGCGCGTGTAGTAAGGCGGATTATAGCTGCACATGATCATCGGCGGGCCCTCGCGATCTTCGGCCAGCATCCCGACCTCTTCGTTGGTGGAGAAACTCTCGGGCCCCAGCACCTTGTCGCAGCCCTTTTCGGCGAGCCAGCCCTCGGCCGTCTCGAGCAGCGCCCCCGATACCTTCTCGTCATCGACGCATTCAAAGAAGCCGAAAAAACCCGTCTTGTCCTTGTGGTACTCGTTGTGCAGCGTGTTTATTTGAGCGCTGATTCTGCCAAGCGGCAGACCGTCTTCTCCCTCGGCCAGAAACAGGGCCGCCTGGCCATGCCCGAAAAACGGGTTCTTACGCGGATCGATCGTCTCCAGCTTGTCGGCCAGAAGCGGCGGCACCCAGCGCAGATCGTTCCGGTACACTCTCCAGGGCATCTTGACGAACTTCTTGCGATCGGCCTTCGAGTCAATCTGTCTCACCTTGACCGTCATCAGTCTTCTCCCCGTAAGATACGTTCCCGGATAAGCTTTTGGGAACACTATTCAAAAACAGTTTTCAGAACAAGAAAAATTATCATCCACCGGCCTGGGTGCCCATGAAATAACCCTCGATACGCTCACGCGCCGAACCGAAGGCGTCTTTACCGCCGGCTAAAGCCACAAGTGTTGCGTAGAGCATCCGCGGATCGCGCGCCACGGCTTCAATCATTCTTCTGACCACCGGGTGCCCGAGCGACAGCAACAAGACCTTTTGGCCGTTGTCCTCGACCAACCTGCAGGCGCCGATTCTTCCACTTCTGAACTCGGCCCGATTAGCGCTGAGGCTAGGCGCCAGGCCCGCTTGCAGCAAGCCCTCGAGCCGTTCGAGAAACTCTAGTTCCTGCCTGCATAGTTCACAACGCGGCAGCCTGCCGCCCGCCAGGCGTTCGGCGATACGCGCCCGCCAGGATCCGGCCTTCTCCCGCCAGCGTCTCCACAGCCGGATAATCGCCCGCTCGATGGTCCGCCGCGGCGGCTCACGCACCAGCAGGCGCAGGCTCTTCTCGACGAAGGCCCGGTCAGCCTCGTCCAGTAAAAAGACCGTGCCCGATCCCATGTCGAAAAGCTCAAAGCGCGCGCCGGGAGCCACAGCCCGCACGATACGACCCAGCGCCGAGCGGCGCAGTTCTTCCACCGTCACCCGTTCTCCCCGGCAGGTTGCAAAAAGGTGCGCCGCTTTTAGCACCCCGAACCCGGACCCCCGGGCAACCATCCTGAACAGCAGGCGCCTCATTCGCTCGCGATCGGCCGTGGGCATCTGGTCGATCTTGTCTGTGGCCCTGTCAATCAGATCAGCCGCCGAGCGGTGAGCGAAGCCGAGCGCGGCCTGGCTATCGCCGGACGCCTCTATTTCGATCAAGGCCTCGTACACCAATCCGTCCGGGGGGCTCTTGCAGATAGTTGCGCCCAGCACGCCGTTATGCAGTATTCGCGTCGTGGCCACCAGACCGCTACGCGGAATTCCCACCAAACAACGGAAATGCTCGTCCGAATAACGCATCTCGGCCAGCACGTCGACAAGATGCGGCCCGCGATCCACACGCCGCCCGTTCAGTTCGACAGTGAAGCGCGCGTAGCCGAGAGAGTTTTGCAACTCGTCAATCTCGCGACGGAGATCGGGACGCTTGCCATGCACCGTAATGCGCGTACCCTGCATGCCGGCCTTGCGCCCGACCCGCAACCCCCGTCCCCGGCGCTCGAACTCGATCAGCAAGGACTGCGGCTCACCCAACTCGAGCCTGGTTCTTTCGGCAGCCGGCGTGAAGGCGACCAGTAGATCGAGCATACCGGCGGACTCGAGCTTTCCGAGCGCGTCGTGTCGCACCCATTCGCTGCCTTGGCGATCGAGCACGACGCTGAGCAGTTCGACGGTCTGCCGGTCGAGCGTCTCTCCATCGTGCCAGAGCTCGAGCCGACGCCGGCTCAGGCCGATCCTGACCGTCCCCGCGCGCCCGGCCGCGGCCAGGCGCGCAAGCGCTAGAGGAACGTGGGCGCGACTTTCGAGCCTGCCCAGCGAGAGCTTGACGATCTCGGCCTCGACGTCGACCCCCAGGATGACATCGATCATCGCCTTCTCCCGTCGAGCGTGCGCCTTACGGCCAGGCGCCGCAAGCGCGCCGCCTGGTCGGCAAGCAACCACGAATTCAGCGCCAGGCGATCTGCCGCCATGCAGACGGCCAGTCGCGGGCTTGTCTTGTAAACACCGGCAAGCGCCTGCCACAAGGCATGCTCCAGGTTGACGGCCAAAAATCGCCGGAACCAGCCGGAAGTGCTTCGCGGCCTGATCGGAGAAAGATCAATGTCACGATAGAGCCTGTCAGAAAGACCGCCCGTGGCCCGGCAGCGCGCTCCCGCCCGCGTTCGCACCAGGAAATCGTCCACTTCCGCCAGTAACTCCCAGGCGGGACCGCTGCCGGGCGGCAGCGGTTTGTAGCGCTCGATCTCTTCGAGGTAACGCGCGTTGGGTAATAGCGGGTATAGGTCACGGAAAGCCTCGTCTGACTCGTCCAGTACCAGCGCGCCCCTGTTTGCCGCCTGCGAAGCCAGTTGGCCGTCTTTCTCACCGACGAACAGCCGTCCCTGCCTTCCGAGCTTGGCGATTTTCTGAAGGCTTACGTGCTTTCCCCCCAGGCAAGGGATGAAACGCCGCTGCCAGAGACCACGGATATCACGCCAGGCCTGCGGGCGCCTGACGGCGTCCATGGCCAAATTGGCCAGGAGTTCACGCTGCCCTAAGGCGCTTTTGGTAATCCTGAGTTTTCTGGTGGAGTTTCGCGCATAGATCAGAATGATCGTCGCTACCAGCAGCAGAAAGGCGCCCGCCGATATGGCCGTTACCAGCAGCCGTTGCCCGCGCGCAGGAGATACATGCGAACTTGCCGCGGCCGCTGCAGCCTTGGGAACATGGCCCGAGCGCTCCGGCATGCCCACGGTCGCATCGATTGCACGGAGTCCTTGATCTTCGATTTCCACCCAGGCATGAGTCCCGGGCAAGACCCTGCCGTCGTGCCCCACCAGGCCGACCGCCAACCTGGCCGGCACACCCGTCTCGCGTAACGCCAAGGCCAGCAAACCGTTGACGACGTCGCAATCACCGTAGCCGATCTCGAGAACCTTGCGCACCCATTCAGTCTGTCTCGAAGCGGCGTAAGCCAGCGCCGTCTCCCGCGAGCGGTCATAACCGACAATCCGTTGTATCATTGCCGTCAGGCGATCAATTCGCTCGGGCAACGGCAACTCAGACGCTTGCTCGAGTATTTCTTCTATCTCGGGCGGCCAGTTGGCCCATTCATCAGCGCCCGTCCCGGCCGCGCCGCCCTCGATCTGTCGCCTGCTTGGGACAACCCGGTAGTCTAATCTGAGCATCCCGTCGCCGCTTTCCATGTCAGCCGGAATCCAGGCTTTGAGCAGCCCCTCGCGGCTGAACTCGATCTCAATTTGGCGTTGGCCGATTCGCGCGCCGCCTGCCAAGGCCTCGTAGCCGGTTGGCACGGGAATCAGCCAGCCGCCCGGCCGGCCTTGTATGGCCAAACTGATGTCTATCGTCTCTTTTCCTGCCTGCCTCTTCACGGGCGGCCGCCAGTCGCGGCCCGAACCTTGCGAAAGGAATCCCTTGTACAGGTCGAAGTCCTCGAAGGCGGCGATTCTGAAAAGCAGCGGCCGCGGCGGCCGATATTCAAGGGCCCAGCCGGGCTCGGCCGCCGGAGTGTTGACCGTGCCGACCTCGATGCGCTCGAACGATTGCGGTTTAAAGACCGGCTGCAGTATCTGCCGCCCTGTAGCCGCCGCCTCTTGCATAGCGCCTGCCGCGCGCGATGAAGTCCATACCACCCGTCCGCCTGCCGCAACGCCCGTTTTTGGACCGGCCACGAATGCCAGTAGCCCAAGCAGCCAACCCAGGCACAGAAGGCCCGGCACTACCAGCGCCCAGCGCGTCCAGCGCGGTACCGCGCTCAGCGAGCGCCAGGCGCCGGTCAGGCCGTCCCACAGCCGGCCGAGCGGCGAACGGCCGACCGTCTTGTCGATCATGCGCCTGATCAACTCGTCGAAGCGCCGCCGGGCGGTGCGCAGCAACTCGTCCAGGCGTTGGTCGCGCACCACCGTCATGCGGGTCAAGTCGACATCGAGATCGTTGCCGCACAGCAAAAACACCGGACAGGTCCCCTCGCGCTCGTCGTGGGGCCGCCGTTTGCGGATGCGACCCTCGAGTTCGTCGATGTAGTCGCCCTTCTTGACCGGCAACCCCCTGGCATACAGAACGTATGACGGCCGCTCACCGAAGCCGACCACGCCTTCGACCGGCCCGTCCTTGAAGGCCAGCGCGCATGATCCCTCCAGCCAGAAGGGACGCTGCATTGGCCTGCCGTCCAACGAGACCGGCAGCGGCCGCGCCCTGCGTCCGGCCGTCCTCAGATGCGCCAGATAACGCGAAACCGCCGAGGCGACCAGGCCCGCGAGCGACGGCCCGGTCCGGGACTGTCTTCTGAGCACCACGCTGGTTCCCTGCCCGCGCCTGTTGCAACTGATCCGCCGGGAGTGTTCGAGATCACCGTTTAGTTCCACGGCCCATGACTCTTTGCCGCACACCGAGTGTACTTCGATAAGATCGGGGGCGAAGCGCAGCACCGACCAGAAACCGACTCCGTAACAGCCGGCCGAGTGTGGATCGTCATCCTTGCTGGAGGCATACAGCCTGAAAAGGTAACGGCGCGCGTGCTCGAAAGTCATCCCGCCGCCGTCGTCTGAGAAGACCAGCTTCTCGAGGCCCTCATGCTCGGCTGTGCGTATGTCGATCGATGAGGCCTTGGCGTCGCGTGCGTTCTGGCCCAGCTCACGCAAAAAAACCCAGGCGTCCTCGCCGTAGCGCAACCCCTCGGCCCGGGCGCGGCCGATAAAATCTGGATGCTCCCTGCTCATGCTCCTCCCGGCGCTTCATTCTAACCGCTATGGATGACATCTTCACTAAATCTTGGCATGTTGACAACTTCGCCCGCCTCGAAGAGACTGTCTGTTGCATGCACGAGTTCGAGTTCATCTCCGAGTTTCCGGTGCCTCCGGTGAAATTGTTTATCTTGCTCATGACACCCGCCTTCCAGGAAGCCATGGCCCTGCGCTTCGGCGCACTGGAAGTGAGCGCCAACGAAATCGGCAGGACCGCCGAAGTGGTCAAGATGAAAATCGAGCTTCTCGATTCCGGCTGGGGCCTGATGGGCGCCGTTATCAAGGGCAAACCATTGAGGGCCACCATGCTGTACGACTGGAACATGAGCGACATGACCGGCAACTGGAACCGTTATTTCATCGACCACGGCCGCAACGTCGAGATCGAGGGATTGATCCGGGTGGAGGCCATGGGAGACGAAGCCTGTCGCATGACCGAAAGCGGCCGTGTCGAAATCAAGCTGCCTTTAGTCGGCAAGGGCATCGAGAAAAAATTGGCCAAAAAACTCGAAGACATCCAGCCCAAACGGGTGGACTTCATATTAAACCGGCTGGAAATCAAGACCTGACCAGTTTTCCGGGGAGGTTTGCCATGTTGAAACACATTATTTTTTCACTGGCTCTCGCCTGCGCCTGGGGTTGTAACGGCGAAAGCGCCGTAACCGACGGCGGACAGGACGGGGGATATCCCGATCATACCTTCGTCTACGAAGTCGGCGCCCACCAGCAGACGGCCGGCGACGAAAGCTTTTTGCAGGAACGCCCGACTCTCTATCGAACGACAGCGCAACTTGCAGATCTCGACGCCCGGGCGCTTTCGGTAATCGGTTCGGACGTCTGGGTCGGTACGGCCGGCGGTCTCTACAAGTTCGATTCTGCAAACGATCGCTTCGACAAGGTTGCGCTCTCATCCGGCGACGTCGCCGTGGTCGACTTGTCTTCTGCACTGACCGCCGACGGCAAGCTGGCCGTCGCCCTGGCTGACGGCGTCGAGCTGCTTGAGGGCTCTGCAGGCGTGGTCGTATCCGTGCCCGCCGCAGTCAGTTCCGTTGCCGCGGACGGCCCGCGCGTCTGGGTTGGTTGCGATCAAGGACTTTACAAGATCGAATCAGGCGCTGCTACGGCCGTTGCCGCGGCCGGTGCGGCCGCCGTCCGTGACCTTGCCGTCGATGCGTCCGGCAACGTCTGGCTGGCCAGGTCAACCGGTCTCGATCGTTTCGACGGCGCGCAGCTTACGACTTTCGAAAAGGCCTCAGGCTCCCTGCCCGACGACGACGTGCGGGCGGTTTTCGCCATGCCCTCAGGCGGCGTTCTGGCCGGCTGCGCAACCGGTGCGGCGCTGGTCGGCGGCGCCGACCGCATCCTGCTGCCCGGCGTCGGTTCATTACCCTACGACGATATCACCTCCGTCTGGGCCTCGGGAGATCTGATGGCCTTCGGGCACGGCATCGGCGCCACGGTTGTCCGCGGCGACTTCGAGCATGTCGATCATTACCACTCGCTGCGCTGGATCCCGGCCGAAACCGTGACCGCCGTGGCCCTGGCATCCGACGGCACCCGCTGGATCGCGACTCCCGCCGGTGTCGCCCGCGTGTCTTTGGTGTCTACTACGCTGTCTGAAAAGGCCGCCCTGTTCGACTCGTTCAACGAAGGTTTCTGGCGCCTCGACTTCGTCTCCGACGACGGGCAGCGCGACGAGCCCTGGGACACCAGTCAACCCATTCATAACCATGACCACGACAACGACGGGCTCTGGACCCAGATGCAGATCGTGGCCTGGAGCTACGCCGCTGCGGCCACGGGCGATGGAAGCTTCTGCGACAAGGCCCGGCGCGCCATGGGCATGATGATCAAGCAGATCGACATCCCGGCGGTCAGCTTCACCTCGGCCGGCATGCCGCGCGGATTCGTCACCCGCTCTCTGGTGCGCGACGACGAGGGAGCGGTCTTCGACTCCAAGGCCACCCAGGACAACTGGCATCTGGTAGAGAACTACGAGGGTCACGACTACTACTGGAAAGACGACACCTCGTCCGACGAGACAACCGGGCACTACTTCGGCTACCCGGTCTTTTTCGACCTGTGCGCCAAGGATGATGCCGAGCGCCAAGTGCTTTCCGAGCACGCCGGGGTGCTGGGTCACTACATAGTCGACAATGATTTCAACCTGATAGACTTAGACGGCCTGCGCACAACCTGGGGCCACTGGGGGCTGGACACCCTGCCGGTGGCGCTGGACGGCGTCGATACGTGTCTCGCAAGCTACCCGATCGACGTCTGCTACTCGTCGGCCTACGGAGGCGGATGGCTGAACGCGATCGAGATTCTGGGCCACCTGCTGGCCGCCTATCACATGACCGGCGAGACCGAGTTCTACGACGCCTACCTCTACCTGCTGGACAACCGCTACGGCGAGCTGGTCGACTTCGATTCGGACGTCTGGACGGTCACTAAGAAAGCCGTCGCCAACCACTCGGACCACGAGCTGGCCATGCTGGCCTATCACACTTTAATCCGCTACGAGGCAAATCCCGAGCGCCGACAGCGCTGGATCGATTCGCTCTTGGCCATGTACGCCTACGAGCTGCCCGAGCGCAACCCCTGCTGGTCGGCCATTATCTCCGGCATTACATCCGACGGCTACCACCTGGACGAGGCCCTGCGGACTCTGCGCGAGTGGCCTGAAGACTGGCGCGTCTGGCGGGAAGACAACTCCCATCGTAGGGACGCCGTGCTGGACACCCCCGACCGCTCTGGCGATCCCCAGTTCACGACGGTATTGCCCTACGACGAGATCCGCACCATGAAATGGAACGGCAATCCCTACCAGGTGACGGACGGCGGCGACGGCCGCGAGGTCCAGGCCCCCTGGCCCTGGCTGCTTCCCTACTGGATGTACCGTTACCAGGGTGTAATCGAGTAATATTGATTCCCGTGTGATTCCCCGACCGGCTTGACATCGAGGCGCCGGCTTCGTGTACAATCGGGTTGCAATCGAAAGGAGCGTTGATTGTTGCGTTTTTTCAGGCGCGGCCTGGCTGTCGTCCTGTTGTGGCCGCTAGCGTTTCACGGCCCGGCCCTTGCCCAGGGCGAGGATGAATCCGATTTCGAGGACGAGTTCGCACTATTAGAGGATCAGGACGTAGTCGTCTCCGCGGCCAAGCACAAGCAGAAGACAGGCTTCAGCCCGGCGGCGGTGATAGTCATTACCCGCCGTGAGATCGAGGCCTCGGGCGCTTTGGATCTTTTGGATCTTTTTCGCCGCTACCCGGCGGTGGACGTCTACGAGTTCGACCCATTATATCCCACGGCCGAGATACGCGGCACCTACCGGGTGATGCTGATGATCGACGGACGCGAGGTCAACCTGGAGCTTTTCGTCGTGCCCTTCTACGGCATGCTGCCGATCGGCCTGGACGATATCGAACGGATCGAGATCGTCCAGGGACCCAACTCCGCTCTCTACGGGGCCAACGCCGTCTCGGCCGTGATCAACATTGTCACCCGCGCGCCCCCAAACGATCTGCGCGCCGAAGCCAGGCTGGCCGCCGGTGAACGAGGCGATCTTCGCACCAACGTTTCAGCCGGCGGGGCAATCGGCGGCCTGGCCGCCACGGCCTCTCTGGGATTTGCTCAAGCCGATTCCTGGATGGCGCGTGACAGCCGCACCAAGCAGGTGATCAGGGGAAACGCAACCGCTCTCATAAAGTTGCCCGGCGGCGGCCTGTCGTTGGACGGCGGTATCTGCGCAGCCAGTGGGCGAATGTTCGCTTTAGTGGGCTACCTGGATGCAAACGGTGTCGTGCTGGCACACGCCCAGGCGCGGCTCACGCTCGGCGACCTGAGCGCGCGCGTCTACTGGTACGGCCTGCGCACGGATCTCGACATCGAGCTTCTTCTGACCTACCCCGAGCTGGACCTCGAGTTGGGCTCGGTGCCTACCCTGTTCATTGACGGCGACACCACCCAGGCCGAGGCGCAGTACAACCTCAGGCCGTTCGAGGGCAACTTGTTGATCCTGGGCGCCGATGTGCGCCTGACTCGCTATCATTCAGATCAGTTCATGGACCCCACCATCTGGGAGGAGCGTGCGGGAGTGTATTTCCACGACGAGCAGAGACTGGGAGACAGATTGCTTTTACAGGCCGGGTTGCGCTTCGACTGGAACAGCCGCACCGACTGGGCGCTCAGCCCGCGCGCGGCGATCGTCTACAACCCCGCCGGCGAGCATTACTTGCGCCTCTCGGGCGGCACCGCCTTTCGCAAGCCAACGATCATGGAAACCTCAACCAACTTCAAGGTAGACGCCAACCCGGCATTTCCGGAAATAGGAGACCTCTTCGAGGTAAATGGGATCAGCAAGGAAGACCTGGCCAACGAGTTTCTGGCCACGGTAGAGCTGGGTTACCACGGGACGATGCTGGATAAAAAGCTGCGCCTGGGAGCGGATGCCTACATGGGCTTCACCCGCGATCTGATAAGCTTCACATCCGACGTCGACTTTCAGCACACGCCCATGGGTCCGAAGATCAACGTAGCTAACAGCAAGGTAGGCTACGATACGGTCGATGAGGACACCAACAGCGTCGGGATGTATCTGAGCGCCGAATACGAGCCCCTGAAAGAACTGAAGTTCTTTTGCCGGAGCGATCTGAGGTATGCCTGGCTTGTGAAACAGGACAACAAGGAGTTTCGCGCCTATCCGCGTTACATTATAGGCCTGGGAGGCCGCCTGAGCATGCCTTGGGGTTTGAGAGTCAACCTGGTTGCCAGGCTGGTAGGCTCGACCGACACATGGATGCGCAACCCATACTCGATCGTCTTGACCTCGATACGGGTTAAAATATCGACGCGAGTCAATGTTTTGGCGAACATCGGCTACCGTTTCGATTTCCTGGGCGGCCGGCTGGAACTAGGCATCAACCTGTTCGATCCCCTGGGCGCCAGGTTCCGCGAGGAAGCGGGTGTCATAAAGGACAATGGTGAGAACTACGGCGGCGAGATCCTCGGCCGGCGCATCATGCTTACGGCCGCCTTCGACTATTGAGCCTCGTGCTTGACCAGTGCGGTCATAAACTTGATCAGCAGGTCGTCTTCAATCTTCTCGTTACCCGTACCGCTAAGTTCGATCATCTCGATACCGGGCAAGCGCTTGATCTCGCGAATGAACCCATGTCCGCCCTTGGCCACGGTGGCCAGTACGGCGACCTTGTCGCTCTTGAGCAGCATCTTGGCCGTCTCGCAGAACATGCGCGAGAGCGCCTCCATCGGGCCCAGTTCGTCGATGATGTATAAGTTGAACTCGGGGTGGAAGGCAATCGCCTCCAAGGCGGCTTCTTCGAAGGTATCCACGTCGACGGTGTACTTGCCGACCCGCTTGCCTTTCTTGCCCTTGACCTTGCCTGAAATGGCGAATTCGACTTCCCGGCCGTCCAGGTTTACAAAAACCATCACCGAGCGCCCCTTCTTGTCTTGGCGCTCAACCGTGGTGAAGCCGGTGGCGCTGACCCCCTTGATGCGCTCGACGATGTTCTGCACCAGGGCGGTCTTACCGATCTCCGGCGCTCCGGTCACGAGCACTTTTGGATAGGATTTCATAATTCCTCCGGCGGACAACATATGGCCCGCCTCGTCGGCAGTCAAGCAATTAGCGTGATCCCAAGAAACCCAAGGCCCAAAGAACAAAAACACTTGACACAAAAACCAATCCGGCTAAGATACGGCCTTCTCGACTGCGGGGTGGAGCAGTTGGTAGCTCGTCGGGCTCATAACCCGAAGGTCGTTGGTTCAAATCCAACCCCCGCTATGTTTTTGCAGGGAATTTTCCGCAAGGAAGATTTCCTGCTTTCTTTTGTGCGCGGAAATACAGGAAATACACCCATCTTGAATCGTGGATTGAAGCAGACAGGAGCAAGCATGAAAAACGTTCTGATTATTCTCGAAGTGTGTGCCCTGCTAGCCGGGGTCCTCTTCTCCGCTTGCGGCGAAGAGGGGGGCGGCATCTACTGCTGCACCTACGAATCCCGGTACACCGCCTGCGGGGGCGGAGACTGGAACGCCTGGGAATCCGACTCCTACCAGTTCAACATCGACGACTACCTCGAGGACTGGACCCCGGAGCGGGTGTGCGACAAGTTCACCGGGTCGGACACCGAGTGCAGCGCGACCTGTTGCATCAACGTGGAATACCAGAACAACGTGCTCTCTGACGGGAATTGCTCCTGAGAATTTCCATCGGCCTCTCCACTTCCCAACCGAAACTGGTCTTCGCGAAATCCGATCCAAATCCGAGGGAAATACAGGGAAATACAGGGACGGCATAATAGGAAAAGCGGCGTCCTTCCTGATAGGTTGTTGGTGCCAAAACCCAAACCTAAAAGGAGGAGCCGCTAATGAAGTACAGGTACCATATTGGAATGGATGCGCATAGCAGAA
>Ga0307379_10000564_pt1 | contig 61989 bp, 55 predicted proteins | sample UN2MG_FD_202237 | JGI IMG/M metagenome (GOLD analysis project Ga0307379, IMG submission 202237) | Soil microbial communities from Risofladan, Vaasa, Finland - UN-2 | ecosystem: Environmental > Terrestrial > Soil > Coastal area > Acid sulfate soil | place: Finland: Risofladan, Vaasa | collected... | reverse complement strand
TCGTCCGCCCGAGGGGCAGATTGACGATCTGATTGGCGAGATCAAACTGCGGACCGACCAGGGCGAGCGAATCCTGGTCACTACGCTCACGAAGAAGATGGCCGAGGACCTGACCGAATACCTGCTCGACATGGGCATCAAAGTGCAGTACCTCCACTCCGAGGTCCACACGCTTGACCGGAACGAGATCCTCCGTGACCTGAGGCTGGGGGTCTATGACGTGATCGTGGGCATCAACCTCCTCCGCGAGGGCCTCGACCTGCCGGAGGTCTCGCTGGTCGCGATCCTGGACGCCGATAAGGAGGGTTTCCTGCGCTCGGAGACGTCGCTCATCCAGACCACCGGTCGGGCGGCGCGCCACCTGCGGGGGAAGGTCATTATGTATGCACAGGATGTCACCGGCTCGATGCACCGGGCGATTGCCGAGACCAATCGGCGTCGGCTGATTCAGCAAGAGTTCAACGAGGAGCACGGCATAACGCCCGAGTCGGTCGTGAAGGCGGTTCGGGACGTCATCGAGGCGAAGAAGGTCGCTGAGAGCAGGGCCTACTACAACGTCCGCCCGGCGATTGCGGAAGACACTCCCCTCGACCAGATCCTCGTCGTCCTGGCCGACCTCGAACGCGACATGAAGCGCGCAGCGAAAGAGTTGAATTTCGAGCACGCCGCCGAGCTCCGAGACGAAATCCAACGCCTCCGAAAGCTCCTCCCTACACGCAAGTAGGAATTCTCACGAAAGAGACACAGAGGCAGGCTGATGGGCAGACGGAAAGAGGATCAGCGCTGGTTCTGCCAGCTCATCGTATCCCAGTTCCACGTGGCAGACATGTCTCTTCTGCTCACTTTGAGGACGGGCTTGCCCTCGGACAACTCATAGAACACGAAGAAGCCCCCGACCTTCTCCTCATGATCATGGAATAGGCCCTCACAGATGTAAGGCGATATTCTCTTTGGATCGAGAGGAGGGAGATCGACTCCCGTAAGGTCTTCTGGCCAGCGGTCATGTTGCTTATGATAGATGCTAACCTTCTGTGCGATACTAGCACCTCTAGCCTTTGCATGACCGTACCCTGTGTCAACGAAATGCATGAAGATCCTAGCTATCAGATAGAAGGATATGAAGGCTGCCGCTAACCCACCCACAGCCAACCACCAGCCTCGTTTTGAAAGAAAGAGAAGAACCCAGATCAGACTCACGGGCATGACTGATAGAAACAAGAGATCCGTGGGGATCGGCAGAATCCCACTCCCGAGCACCAGGAAGAAAACGATGAAACAATTGACTGCCCACGACACAAGGAAGGCAATCAGGATGATCTTCAGAGTGCTCTTGGTGATCTGTGCCATGAAGTCACCTATGAGCTTCCTTGTGAGAAAAACTGTCCCAGTTCCAATTCAAGGCTATCGAGCGTTTCCTCGCAGTGGAGTACCAGGTCTGACATCTTCCGCCATTTCAGTTCGAATGTATACGCGTGGCGGAAGACATGGCGGAAGTCCAGGTAGTCGCGCAGTCGGCGGCGGAGTTCCTCCGAGATAACGGCAGGTCGGCGGTCTGCAGACTGAGTCATTTGGCGAAGCAGGTTGGAGTGCGAAAACTCACCTGATGGGAACGAATCATCTATCTCCAGGGCGATGCGCTTGAAGATGCTTTCGATGCCGGTATAGAAGGAGTGAAGTATCGCTGCCAGTGCGCTCAACTCGATATCGTTGGGAGCCGAGTGCCGGACCTTCTCCAGCAAAGAGCGATGTGTGTCAAGCAGTCGACGTAGAAGCGTAAGCTCAAGTTCCGCTCTTTCACGAGTCTCAGGCCACACGTACGAGACCGCCCTTCTTGATTATGTACTCGGTGAACGGATTCTCTTCATCCAAATCAACGACGTCAAAGAGGTGGGAGATGGCTTCTCCTACTTTGCTTCTAGTTGGGAAATACTTCTCCGGCGGGAGGCCCCGAATTGCGAAATCAATGTCGGAATCAGGCCTCATCCTGCCGTGCACGGCCGATCCGAAGACATAAACTTCAGTCGCCCCCTCCTCGCGGAGTATCTTTGCCGCTGTGTCTATGTCATTCTTGATCGCAGAGTCCATCGCCTTTCCTCCAGTGCTTGCTTGCATTATAGCATGGTTTTCATCATTTCCCAAGGTTTCCTCCGTGTCCTCTGTGTCTCCGTGGTTTGATCCCGACCCTCATTTGGATTGACGAAAACGCCCTTTCTTGATAGAATATATGTTCGATGAATAGCGAATACATCGTCATAAAAGGTGCGCGGCAGCACAATCTCAAGGATATTGACCTCGAGATCCCCAGGAATAAGATGGTTGTCATTACGGGGATTTCCGGGTCGGGGAAGTCTTCGCTGGCGTTCGACACCATCTATGCGGAGGGGCAGAGGCGCTATGTGGAGTCGCTGAGCGCTTACGCACGGCAGTTCCTCGGTCAGATGGACAAGCCCGATGTGGACTACATCGAGGGCCTGTCGCCTGCAGTCTCCATTGACCAGAAATCCACCACCAAGAACCCCCGATCAACCGTCGGTACGGTGACCGAGATATATGATTACCTCCGCCTCCTCTTCGCTCGAATCGGCAAGCCCCACTGCCCTCAGTGCGGGCGGGAGATCACCCAGCAGACCGTCGAGCAGATGGTTGACGCAGTGATGGCGCTCCCCGAGAATACGAAGTTTCAGGTGCTCGCGCCGGTAGTTCGCGGCCGGAAGGGCGAATATCGCCAGGTGTTCGAGGACATCCGCAAGGAAGGCTACGTGCGGGTGCGGGTTGACGGCCAGAACTACGAGGTCACCGACGACATCCCGATGGACCGGTATAAGCAGCACTGGATTGACGTGGTGGTTGACCGCCTCGTCGTGAAGGTCCCGACGGATCGGGATCCCGACTCTGTCGGGAAAGGCTTTGAGAAACGCCTCGCCGACTCCCTGGAAGCAGCCCTCAAACTCGGCAAGGGCACCGTTGCTATTGATGTCTTGTCTGACACGTCCGACAGGTCTGACCAGTCCGACCGGGAACAAGGCACCACTACCATGATTTTCAGTGAGCAGTTCGCCTGCTCGGAATGCGGAATCAGCCTTGAGGAGATCGCCCCGAGGAACTTCTCGTTCAACAGCCCGTATGGCGCATGCCCGGACTGCCACGGACTCGGCACTCACACGGAGCTCGACCCGGCGCGGATTCTCCCGGACTGGGATCTCTCGATTGACGACGGGGCGATCGCGCCTCTATCGAGGACGACCAGCGATTACTTCCGAGGGCTGATTGCGGGGGTAGGGGAGAAGTACGGTTTCACGACCGGCACGGCAGTGAGGGACCTTACCGAAGAGCAGAGGGATGCCATCCTGAACGGAGCGGACGGCAAGATCACGGTTACATTCAAGAACCGCTTCGGGCGAATGAGGCGCTTCGACACGACCTACGACGGGATCGTCTCCATCCTCAACGACCGTTATAAGGAAACCACATCGCAGATGGTGCGAGAGGATGTCGAGAAGTACATGGCGACAAAGAACTGCCCGGCCTGCAAGGGATTGCGCCTCAAACCGGAGAGCCTGGCGGTCACCATCAACGGTCCCGAAGGATTCGGGATCCAGGACATGAACATCTCCCACGTGAGCGCATTGAGCGTTCAGCAGGCTTACGAGCTTTTCGACAAGATAGTGCTCTCGGAGAGGGACTATACCATCGCCCGGCAGATCATCAAGGAGCTTAAGACGCGACTCGGATTCCTGATGAGCGTCGGGTTGAACTACCTGACGGTTGATCGGACCGCGGCCACTCTCGCGGGCGGCGAGGCTCAGAGGATTCGGCTGGCGACGCAGATCGGCTCGGGGCTCATGGGGGTCATCTACATCCTGGACGAGCCCAGCATCGGCCTACACCAGAAGGACAACAAGAAGCTGATCAGCACGCTCCACAGGCTTCGAGACCTCGGAAATACGGTGATCGTAGTCGAGCATGACCAGGAGACCATCCTGTCGGCCGACCACATCATTGACATGGGCCCTGGGGCAGGGGAGCACGGCGGCAGGATCATCGCCGAGGGGAAGCTGAAGGACATCATCAAGGCGAAGGCATCACTCACCGGCCAGTACCTGTCCGGCAAGAAGGTCATCCAGATTCCGAAGCGCCGCCGAAAGCCGAAGGAGTTCGTCGAGATCAAGGGCGCTCGCCAGCACAATTTGAAGGATATCAACGTCCGATTCCCATTGGGGACGTTCGTGTGCGTCACGGGCGTATCGGGCTCGGGCAAGAGCACGCTCATACAGGAGACGCTCTATCCGCGGCTGATGTACCGGCTTCATGGTACCCACGGGTCCTGGGGCGATCACGATGAGATAGTCGGCGTCGAGAACATTGACAAGGTCATTGACATTGACCAGTCGCCGATCGGGCGAACGCCGAGGTCGAACCCGGCGACGTATACCGGGACATTCGATCAGATCAGGGACCTCTTCGCCAGCACGCCCGATGCGCGAGTGAGGGGCTACACGCCGGGGAGATTCAGCTTCAACGTGAAGGGCGGGCGCTGTGAGGCTTGCCGGGGAGACGGCATCATCAAGATAGAGATGCACTTCCTGCCGGACGTCTATGTGCCGTGCGAGGTCTGCAAGGGCAAGCGGTACAATCGCGAGACCCTGGAGATCAAGTATAAGGGGAAGAGCATCAGCGATGTGCTCAATATGACGGTCGGGACGGCGCTCGAGTTCTTCAAGAACATACCGGCGATCACCCGACGCTTGCAGACAATCCACGACGTGGGGCTCGATTACATCAAGCTCGGGCAGCCGGCGACTACTCTGTCGGGCGGCGAGGCTCAGAGGGTCAAGCTGGCATCTGAGTTGTCCAAGCGCGGCACTGGCCGAACGCTCTACATCCTTGACGAGCCGACGACCGGCCTGCATTTCGCCGACATCGAGAAGCTGCTGGATGTGCTGAATCGCCTCGTGGACGCCGGGAATACGGTGCTGGTGATCGAGCACAACCTCGACGTGGTGAAGATGGCGGATTACATCATTGACCTCGGCCCTGAGGGCGGTGATGAAGGAGGGGAAGTAGTGGCGGTCGGAACGCCCGAGGAGCTTTCCGAGGTCGAGAAGTCGTACACAGGACAGTTCCTGAAGAATACATTGAATGATAGACGAAGCACTCAAGGAGAAACTTAAGCATCTGCCTACTGATCCGGGCGCGTACCTTATGAAGGATGCGCACGGCGAGGTGATCTACGTCGGCAAGGCGGCGTCTCTCCGAAGTCGCGTGCGCTCGTATTTCCAAAAGGGGCAAGCGCATGAGACCAAAGTGCTCATGATGCTGTCCAAGGTCCAGGACGTTGACTGGATAGTCACCGGCAGCGAGGTCGAGGCGCTCATGCTCGAGTGCAACCTCATCAAGAAGCACCACCCCTGGTACAACGTGCGACTTCGGGATGACAAGCACTACCCTTATCTCTGCGTGACTACTTCCGAGCCATTCCCAAGAGTACTCGTCACCCGGCGGGTTAAGGCGGATGGCAATCGCTACTTCGGGCCGTTCGCCGACTCTCAGGCAATGCGCGAGAGCCTTCGGATGATTCGGCGGATCTTCAAGATCCGAAGCTGCAACAAGAAGCTCACCGGCGAGGAGCAGGATCGGCCCTGCCTGAACTTCCACATGGGGCAGTGCGATACGCCTTGCTCAGGGAGGATCGGTCGGGAGGAGTACGCCCAATTGGTCCACGACACCTGCCTCTTCCTCGAAGGACGGCGGGATTCGCTGGTTGACCGCCTGCGCGGCGAGATGATCCAGGCGTCCGATGAACTGGAGTTCGAGCGGGCGGCGCGTCTCAGAGATCAGATCGAGGCGATGACCAAGGTTATCGAGCGGCAGAAGGCCATCAGCGTCGAGCTTGTGGATCAGGATGTGATCGCGATCAGTGTGAACGGGAACTCGGCGGTGGTGCAGCTCCTGTTCGTGCGGTCGGGGAAGCTGGTCGGGGAGGAGCATTTCTTCCTCGATGGAGTGACCGACGAGACTGCTGAGACGGCGCTCGGTGAGTTCATTAAGCAGTACTACCGCGATGCAACCTATATCCCGCGGGAGATACTGGTTTCTCATATTCCGGCCGACTATGAGGTGCTGCGGGAATGGCTGGCAGTTCGTCGGGGCACGAGGGTCATGCTTCTCCAGCCCCAGCGAGGGGAGAAGAGGCGGTTGGTGGAGATGGCGGCAGAGAATGCCGCTCAGACTGCCGAGCGCGAGCGCTCGATGGAGGCCATGTCTGAAGACCAGGCGGAGGCCGATCTTGAGGACTTGAAGGAGACTCTTGAACTGCCGAACTTGCCGCATCGGATCGAGGCGTATGACATCTCGAACATCCAGGGCCAGGAGGCGGTCGGCTCGATGGTCGTGTTCGAGGGCGGGCTGCCGGCGAAGTCGCATTATCGGCGGTTCAAGATTCACGTCTCGGGCCAGCCCGATGACTATGGGATGATGCGCGAAGTCCTCATGCGCCGGCTTGCGAAGGCGGCGTCCGGCGACAAGAAGTTCCTGCCGCTCCCGGACTTAATTCTTGTAGATGGTGGTCGCGGCCAACTCAATGCCGTTCTTGAAGCGATCGAAAAGACCCCAACGCTGAACGATGAACTCGGAACGATGAACGTCATCTCGCTCGCGAAACGACTGGAGGAAGTCTACACCCCATCTTCTGCCGAGCCTCTTCTGCTGCCGAGGGAGTCCCAAGCACTCAGGCTGCTCATGAGGATTCGGGACGAGGCTCATCGGTTTGCAGTGGCGTACCATCACATCCTGAGAAAAAAGACGATTCGGAAGTCGGTTCTCGACAGCATCCCCGGGATCGGGGACTCTCGTCGTAAGGCGCTCATTCGGCGGTTCGGCTCATTGGCAGGGGTAAAGCGTGCGTCCCTCGAGGAACTGATGACCGTCCCCGGCATCACCCGCCCGCTCGCCGAGAGTATCCGGGAGCATCTGCACGGGGAGTAAGCCTGGACGAAGCAAGCTAGGGAAGCTAACCCAATGCCACCGATCTTAGCCCACAGCCACAGCCCCGCGTCCGATACTCCGCAGGCTCTAGTCGAGGATGCGCGGGGTGATCAAGACGAGGCAAGTCTTCTCCCCGCGAGATGCGACCAAGGCAAGTGTTTCACCGGAAGCCACGCGCCTGGTGGAAGAGACCGACTGTGTCTGGGTGACGGGGATCTCCGGGTGTCCGGCGACGGGTGCTTCCGGCTCCGTGACCGTAACCTCCTCGAAAAGCGTGATGGAGCGGTCCGCCTTATTGATCCTCGGGCTCACGGTCATCTGCAGGCTAGTGCCGGGCTCCGAGGGCATGCCATCCGGTGACTTTTTCGGTTCCATTTTGAGGATGGCCGGATGGAGGTTGAGGGTCTGCACCGACATGGAGCTGACCTTCCTGGCCTCCCCACTATCCAGCGTCTCGCGGAGCTTGGCCTTCGTGTGCTCTGAAACAAAGGCGGAGAAGAGGCGCACGTGGGATGAGCTTGCCTCGGGTGGGAGCTCGGGGAGGAGGCGCTTCGCTGCATCCGGGCTCAATTGCAAAAACAGTGCGTCAATGCCTACCTTCCCGGGCTTGACATCGAAGTGCTTTATGAGCTTCTGCAAATGCTCGACTGCGTTTGGCTCGCCTGCAACGATCAAGGAGTGGTCAAGTGCATAGAGCACCACCAGGTCAATTCCTACCGGCAGGAGCCGGGCCGAGCGTGGGGCCGCCCCTTTGCCGAGGGGCGTCTGTATCGACTCGCCGCCCGTAGGGGCATCGGCGTACCAGGGGCCACACCGGGCATCGGAGGCGGTTTCCCCTCCACACAGGCCGAGCACGCGCATCACATACTCGGGCTCGGTCTGGGTGAGGGCAATCTTCACCACACTTTTGCACGCATCGTCCGCCGAGGTAGAGGAGTGGGCGGCAACCAGCATCAGTGCGATCATAAAGAGGCAGGGGACTTCGATCTTGATCAATCTTGGGTTCCGCACGGGATCACCTCGCCAAATGGATTTGAAATATCTGCCGTAAGTTCCTGTTGCGATTGACTACACGCCGCCGGCTTTTGTTCCCTCTACCAGCGGGCAGGGGAGAGCCGTCGCCGGGGTCAAGCGCGCCTCCCTGGAGGAACTCGTGACCGTCCCCGGCATCACCCGCCCGGTGGCGGAGAAGGTGTATGCTGCGCTTCATGAGGACTGACTTGGGAAATCGCCAAACGGCTATTCCTTCACCTTACCTACGATCGCCACTTCATCCATACCGCTGAAGCGCTGTCCAGATTGGGTCTCGCCCGTCAATTCGAGTACGACTTTAGCGACATCACCATTAAGGGGAAGATCACATGTGCTGAAATGAAAGAGTAAGTCGCTGTCGCCATCGCCGTCGACATCCTGGACTGACCATCGAACAGGCGCAATTCCGGCTAGTAAGACTGAAGATGGGTTGACCCCAGCAGCGTCAAAGGAAGTATCAGTCAATATGGCGACCGGCAAAGTACCTTGGCTTCTGGGGTTCACGCAATTCGGAGAGTCATCAGGCTTGATATCAATCGTTATGGGAATAACGCTATCTGCCGAGGTTAGAAGGAACGCCCGCGTGTTGTACCCAAGACCCGGTTGATCGTATATGCGTCGCTCGCCGACGATCTCTCCCGCATCATTGATCGCCGATGGTCCAAGAGGAGTCCATCTCTGCCCAGGGTCGGCCATAAGGTCGCCAAGAAACAGCATGCCGGCATCCGGATCGATCAGGAAAGCTCGTTGGTAGTAGTACGCCCACCCAGCCCCGGATATGGCCTTCATGCAATGACCGACAATCTGCCCCCTGTCATTGATTGCAGAGGCATAGTTGCTTGCTCTGCCAGGCACCGGGAACAAGTCATCGGGCAGTGTTCCCAAGTCGGTCATTCCAGTTTGAGTCGTATACAAGAATGCACGTGGCTGAATACCGCCGTAGGACGAGTTTCCAACAACTTTGCCGGCATTATTAACATCTGTTGCAGTGCTTATGTCATCATACGGGAATACTCCAAGGTCCATCATACCAATTCCCGGCGTATACAAGAAGGCATGCCGGTAGTATGTGCTTGTTACTGACCATCCGACGACTTGACCCACATCGTTCACCGCTAGGGCGCGACTATCGGCGCCTCCCAGCGTCCCAAGGTCAACCATGCCAACCCCCGGGGTATAAATGAACGCATGCTCGTTATGGGGCCAACTTGTTCTAGTGTAGGACGATCCTACAACCTGTCCCGAATTATTGATGGCATAGGCCCAGCTATGGTACCCTCCAAGCGTACCAAGATCTGCCATACCAGTATCGGGGGTATACAGGAATGCGCGCTCCGGCCCTGAACTGAGATTGGAACAACCAGCGATCCAGCCCATGTCATTTATGCCATATGCTTTGCTCCAGTAGCCCCCGAGGGTGCCGATATCAGTACTGCCGTTGCCTGGCGTGTAAACGAAAGCATGATAGTGGCTTGACGATCCATCGATACTCATGTCGCCGACAACCTGTCCTATTTGATTGATGGCATAAGCGTGGCTAGAGAACTCGGTCGGCACGCCAAGGTTCGTAAAGACGTAAGACGGCAAGGCAATCGCCTTGGAAACAAGTGCAATGACCATCACGCTGGCCAAACTCAGACAAGGCAAGAACAGTTTTCGCATTGAGCTCTCCTGTTAGTGAGCGTCTGACTACGATTCTACCACGTTAGCTTACAACATAATCACCGATTGGTCAATTGCTGAGGGAAAACGTTTGCAAGAATCATGCCATGCAGCCCCTCTGGTATCGTGCTATAATCTAGTTATGAATATGAGGAGACTTTGCCTATTCCTGGCGCTGGTATGTCTTGCGCTCCCGGCAATGGCCGCCGTTCAGTATGATGGCGACATGCGGATTGTGCGAGTGAAACTCGTCGTGGACGAGGAGTTCAAGCAGTTCCACCTCGACGGGGAGAACTACGCGAAGGCGATCATCTCCTCGGCTTCGGATATCCTGGAGAAGCTCGGCAAGGTTCGACTGGTCGTTTCAGAAGCCGGCGACTGGAAGTCACCCAATGACGCCACTGGCGCTCTTGATATGGTGACGGCGCTACAGGAGCAGGTGAGCCTCGGCGACGCGGATATGGTGATCGGATTCACGGCTCAGTGGCCCAGCACTCGAGAGATTGCCTTGAGGCGCGTGGAGGGCGGGATCGCCAGCATATTCGAGCGATATGCCCTCATCAGAGAGCCGCAAGGCGGAAGAGAGTGCTTCGTCGAATCCGTGATCCATGAGATCGGCCACGCCTTCGGGCTTCAGCATGTGAAGGACGACGGGTCCTTCATGCGACCTGCGACTTCCCCGAATCCGATCTTTACCCTCGACCAGGTGAATACCGATGTCCTCCAGATCACTCGAGCGGTTGACCTCGCGAAGGGGATGGATGACCTCTCGGATGAGAAGCTGGATAAGCTGACCGCGCTATATCAGAAGCTGGCGAGTGCGTTTCCTGAGGGTGATGGACCTCCATATGCTCTCTCGCTCATCTCGAAGCGTAAGCTGGATGAGGCCCTGGCAAAGGCGAAGGCGGCGGTCGAGAAGTCGCCGGATGATGTCTCTGCGAGGCGAAACCTGGCGGCGCTGAGTCTTCAGGCGGGCGATTATGCCGGGAGCGAGAGCGGCTATCGGGAGATCACCAGGAAGCTGCCTGATGATGCTGACGCTCGCAATGGCCTCGGCCTCGCGCTCCTTCATCAGGGAAAGGTTCAGCATGCGGCTCAGGAGCTTCAGGAGGCGGTTCGTTTGAAGCCGGAGGATGCCGCAGTGCATGCCAATCTGGCCAACGCGCTCAGGGCAATGGGCCAGTTTGACCGTGCAATCAGCGAGTACCGAGAGGCAATGCGCATCAGTCCGGATGTTTTCGAGGCTCATGCCAATCTTGCCTCCATACTTGGCAGGCAAGGCAAGATGGATGAGGCCGCCCAGGAATACCAGAAGGCGATCAGCATCAATCCGAATCAAGGCGCGGTGCGCTGTGACTACGGCGTTGTTCTGCTGAGCATGGGCAGGCTGGAAGAGGCGACGCAGGAGTTCCAGGCGGCAATTCGCCTTGATCCTGACCTGTCGGCCGCCCATAACAACCTAGCTCTGATCTTTCGAAGTCAGGGGAAGATCGAGGAGGCGATGCTGCATTTTCGGGAAGCAATCCGGTCAGCTCCTGGCAACGTCAGCGCTCGACTCGACCTCGGGATGCTTCTCATGAATACCGGCAAGCTGCAAGAGGCAGCAAAGGAGTTCAAATCGGGTCTCGCAGCATCACCAGAATCGCCGGCGGCAGCGGATCTTCACAATAGCCTTGGCATCGTGTTCGCCATGCAGGGGAAGATGGAGGAGGCCATGCAGGAGTTCCGTGAGGCCATACGGCTTAGGCCCGACTTCCCGATAGCCCACAACGGCCTTGGCATCATCTACGCCCAACGCGGCCAGATAGATGATGCGATGAAGGAGTTTCAGGAGGCTATACGAATCAAGCCGGACTTCGCGCCATCGCATGGGGGGCTTGCGATGGCGTATTACACGAAGAAGCAGTATGCCGATGCATGGAAGGAAGCCCATCTTTGCCTGAAATATGGGGGCAAGTTGGACCCGGAGTTCCGCAAGGCGCTCACCGAGGAGATGCCGGAGCCTAGTGAGCAGTGAGCAGTGAACAGTGAACAGTCGGAATGGATATCCATTGGAATTCGTATAGATTAGTATGAAACGGTACTCTATTTTCAAGACAAAGATGGGATGGGTGGGGATAGCGGGCACGGATGGCAGGATATCCGATTTGGAGCTTCCCAAACCCAGCCATGACGAGGCGGAGTCGGCCCTCAAGGAAGGAATCGAGGGCACGCTCGTAGAATCTGAGCATGATTTCTCAGGAGCCGCTGAGCAGATTGCAGCCTATTTCGCCGGTGAACGGGTAGAATTCGATTGCGAGGTTGATATCTCTCATGCCGGAGCGTTCGATCAGCGAGTATGGGCGGCTGCCAAAGCGATAGGGTATGGAGAGCGTGAGACCTACGGAGGCCTGGCCGCACGAATAGGCTGCCCTGGAGGCGCAAGAGCAGTGGGTCAGGCGCTGGGTAGAAACCGAATTCTGCTGGGTCATTCCGTGTCATCGGATTCTGCGGTCCGACGGAGCACTGGGCGGATTCGGGTGCGGGCTCGAGTGGAAGAAGCGGCTGCTGGCGATCGAAAGCAAATAGAGTTATCCAAAGGGGAAGCATGAAGGGTATATTCATAAGATGGATCATCAGTGCAATCGCACTGTATCTCACCTACTTGCTGGCCAAGTCGTTGGGAATCGGTATCATCGTCACAGGAGCTGGGCCGGCACTGTTGGCGGTGGTGGTACTGGCAATCGTGAATGCGCTCATTCGGCCGCTGGTGATACTGCTCACTCTGCCGCTGAATTGCCTTACCCTGGGGCTGTTTACCATCATCATCAACGCTCTGATGTTCTTGCTGGTCGGGTATGGATGGCTCCCGGGGTTTAGAGTACACGGGTTCGTGGCAGCGTTGTTCGGCTCGGTCGTGATGGGTATCATTGTCGGCATTGCGAGCCGTTGGACCGAGCAAAGAGAGTAGGCGGATATGCAACTGGTAATTGTTACAGGTATGTCGGGCGCGGGGAAGACGCTGGCAATTCGTGCCTTCGAGGACATGGGGTATTTCTGTGTAGACAACCTTCCCCCGAGCCTCCTGCCGAGCCTGAGGCGAGTCTGCGAGGAAGGCTGCGGACATGATGGCGGAGTGGCCGCAGTCGTGGACGTGCGCTCGGGCGAGCAATTCCCGGATCTGATAAAAGCTTTGCCTGAACTGTCCAGCGGGTACAACCGAGTTCGCATACTTTTCCTGGACGCATCGGATGAAGTCCTGATCCAGCGGTTCAAGGAAACTCGGCGCAGGCATCCATTGTTCGACAAGTGCCACGGCATCCTGGACAGCATCGCGACCGAGCGACGAACGCTCGTGGACCTGAAGGAGATCGCGGACAAAGTGATTGATACCTCGGACCTCGAGCCGAACCTCCTGAAGTCTCATATGGTGAACTACTTCGGCTCGGAGACCATGAGCGCCGGCCTCATCATCACCGTCACCTCGTTCGGCTTCAAGTGGGGTCTGCCGCTGGATGCCGACCTGGTGTTTGACGTTCGTTTTCTTATCAATCCGCATTATGCCCAGGAGCTGCGGGCGTATGACGGTCGTGACCAACCCGTCCGTGAGTTCGTTATGAACGACGAAAAGACTCAGGAGTTCGTCCAGAAGCTCTATGATCTGGTCGAATACTCGCTTCCTCAATATGAGAAAGAGGGGAAGGCATATCTGAACATGGCGGTCGGATGCACCGGCGGACGTCACAGGTCGGTCGTCATCGCCAATGAACTGGGAGCGCTCTTGACCAGCAAGGGCTATCGCACCATAGTCGAGCATCGGGATGTCTTGAAGGGATAAGCCGATGGAAATGAGCCGGCTGAAAAGCAGCATTAAGTGGTTGTATCCCGGGATGCGAGTGAAGCGGTGGCTGCTCCTGACTCCCATCGGCGTGCTACTGGTGATGGTTGGGGTCACACTCCTCACCAACATGCGCATAGTAGACTACCTGGATATCACAGCCAGATTCATGGCAACGAGGACACATCTTAACCTCACTGAGCCCAGAGTCCTCATTCCAATCGCTGTTTTTTCGATAGGCATCGGCCTGCTCCTGATCTTCGTCAGTTTCCGGCAAGTGATAGGCTCGATCGCCAGCGTTATCAGCCCCACGCACAAGCATCGCCTGGCCGACTTCATCTATCAAAGGCGGTATCTGGCCCAGGGCCATAGAATAGTCGTCATAGGCGGCGGGACCGGTCTCTCCACCATGCTTCGAGGTCTGAAGGCGTACACCAGCAATCTAGTGGCCATAGTCACCGTCACCGACGACGGCGGAAGCTCAGGGAAACTCCAGCGCCAGCACGGAGTCCTTCCACCGGGCGACATTCGAAACTGCATAGTCGCACTTGCCGACGAGGAAACCCTCATGACCGAGTTGTTCCAGCATCGGTTCGACGATGCCGGGGAAGGTCTGACAGGCCACTCGATCGGCAACCTGCTCATCGCGGCGATGCAGGATATCACCGGGGATTTTGAGCAGGCGGTGAAGGAGACCAGCAAGGTTCTGGCGATTCGCGGCCGAGTGCTGCCTTCCACCATTGAAAACGTTTCCATCCAGGCTGAGTTGATGGACGGCACGACTCTCAGCGGGGAGACAGTGATCGCAAAGTCACCTCAACCCATCCGACGGATATCGCTTGTTCCGCAGGACGTGAAGCCTCTGCGGGAAGCGCTGGACGCGATCAGACTCGCGGATGCTATCGTCATCGGGCCGGGAAGCGTTTTCACCAGCATAATCCCGAATCTGCTGGTTCAAGGGATCGTTGACGCGATCGCGGCTTCGAAGGCCGTGAAGCTCTACGTCTGCAACGTCATGACCCAGCCCGGCGAGACCGGCGGATTCCGAGCGTCCGATCACGTGAAGGCGATAGGCGATCATGCGGGCAAGAAGATCTTCAACTACGTTCTCGTGAACAAGGAAGTCCCCACCATGCGCCTCCTCGAAAAGTACCAGCAGCAAGGCGCGGAACTCGTTTCCCCGGATGTGGATGCGATCCGCGAGATGGGGTATAAGCCGATAACCGGGAACTTCATCAGCCAGACGGACGTCGTTCGCCATGAGCCTCAGAAGCTGGCGCAAGCCATCCTCCGGCAAGTCTTCGAGAAATCCTTCCTCCCCAGATAGCCCAAAACCAATGGTCGATGGTCCATGGTCGATGGTCAATGGGGGAGGGGAATGTCCAACTTCCAACACAGAGCGTTCAAGATAGTTCGCGGAAAATTCGGGTCCTGTTAACCGGTTTTCACAACAAGACACACATGATTCACAGGATAGACAAAGGGTAGGGGCGGGTGTTTTCTCCCGCCCTCGGGGGTTTAACCGCCGATGGACGCAGATGGACGCGGATGGGGAGAGTGATCAGTGAACAGTAGACGGTGAACAGTCGGGAGGGCTGCCTGCCCCGATCTGTCGGGGAAGCTTCTGCTGAGCCGTTTCCGGGAGTAGCGCCGGCTGCCTGCTAGCCCCGGACCGTCGGGGCCGGCATCCGGGCGAAGGTCCCCCTGAGCGGGGCTGGGGAGACAGATGGTCAAGGGTCAGATGGTCGAGGGGATATGGTCAATGGTCGAGGGTCAAGGGTCAACGGCGAAAAGCGGGCACCGTGGAGGCGTTTGCTACTCCGTGCAATACTTGACACCTAGGGTAGCATCCGGTATCATCGTAGTATCTCGGGCGCGCCCTTCATGGCGTCGAACCGAGTTAGCTACCCAATCCTGGCAGGTGTCATTTTGGCCGTCCTCGCATTACCGGTTCGGAGACCAGCTAAGCCGTTCCTTAAGTGGGCAGGCGGCAAGACGCAATTGCTCGAATTGCTGGTTCAGCGCGTTCCACTTACATACAGCAAGTACATAGAGCCGTTCATAGGCGGAGGTGCTCTATTCTTCCGATTGCTTCCCCCTAGGGCCGTGATCTCAGATTCAAACCCTGAGTTGGTCAACTGCTACAGGATGGTCCAAGGCCACGTAGAAGAAGTAATCGACGTTCTGCAGCGTCACCCGTATAGCGAGGACTTCTATTACGTGCTCAGAAGCATACAGCCATCCCAGCTTACGGACACTGAAAGAGCGGCGCGCTTAATATACCTGAACAAGACATGCTACAACGGTCTGTATCGGGTTAACAAACAAGGCGTGTTCAACGTTCCTTTCGGGCATCGCAAGAATCCCATTGTCTGCGATTCTAGTGCCCTTCGTGCGGCCAGTCAAGCGCTTCGAGACACGATTATCGAAGAGGGTGATTACAGGGATATCTTGCAGCGGTATGGTAAATACGGAGACTTTGTATACTTAGATCCACCTTACTATCCGGTATCAGCCTATGCCGATTTCAAGAGATACACGAAGGAGTTCTTCTACGAGAGTGATCATGCGGATTTGGCGATGGAGTTCCGACGCTTGGTAGATAGCGGCGTGAAGGTCGTGTTATCCAATTCCAACACCGAGTTTACGCGTAGGCTGTTCCAGGGGTTCGATTATCAGATAGTTGATACCAGGCGGAACATTAGCTGCAACGGCTCAGGCAGGGATGCTGGGGAAGATCTCATCGTCTTTGCGACCAGCCCTATGAAGCGCTCGATGAGGAGAAGAGCTACAAATGGCGCCTCCGCTTCTATCTTCGAGAAGAGTGAGACACTGGCGGTTCTGGAAAGGTTTCCAGGCACTAAGTACATGGGCAGCAAGTACAATGTCCTCGACTTCATCTGGGAGTCTATCAAGGGCATCGAATTCGCCAGTGTGCTGGACGCTTTCTCTGGCAGTGCCTGTGTGTCGTATTTGTTTAAGAGCCATGGCAAGCGCGTCTTCTCCAATGACCTCATGCACTTCTGCTTTCACACGGCCAACGCCCTGATCGCCAACAATGGTATGACCATCACTGATGATGAAATGGCAATGCTGTTGGCTGGGAATCCATCCTCGCCGACATTCATTCAGGACACCTTCAAAGGTCTTTATTTCAGTGACGACGACAACTTGTTCCTGGATCAAGTGCGCGCCAATGTAGATCAGCTACAGGACTTTCACAAGCGATCAATTGCTCTGTCTTCGCTCGTTAGGGCTTGTCTGAAAAGACGCGCACGGGGCATATTTACCTACGTTGGCGAGCGATATTATGATGATCGTCGTGACCTGCAGATGAGCATTCGCGAGCATTTCATTGCCGCCGTTGCTCAGCACAACAGAGCCGTCTTCGATAATGGGCAAACGAATATCGCTTTTAACGGCGATGTCTTTGAACTCGATGTGGGCGCAGACCTAGTCTACATTGATCCGCCCTACTATTCGCCGCACTCGGACAATGATTACGTGAGACGCTATCATTTTGTCGAAGGATTGGTGAGATATTGGAATGGCGTGGAGATCGATGCGCATACAGCTACCAAGAAATTTCGGAAGTACCCAACGCTTTTCGACGGCAGAGATTCCACCTACGAGGCATTCCGGATGCTGTTCGAGAAGTTCCGCGATAGCATTCTAGTCGTCTCCTACTCATCCAACTGCCTGCCGACGAAGTCAGAGTTGGCTACCATGATCAAAGAGCATAAGCGCAGAGTTAGCGTTTTCCAAATCGGTCACACATACTCCTTTGGCACGCAACGTGACTCGGAGCAGAACGCTAACAAGGTAGAGGAGTTCATCTTCGTTGGGTACTAGGAGGGGCTATGCCTTGGAATATCGGTAACACCTCAGTACGTAATCCGTGGCGTATCCAGGCGGGTCTTCAGGTCTTCGCCAGGGAGTTCAACGGCAATCTTGACGGGTCGGAACAGGAATCGCTGTTCAGGGATAGGCTCATAGACCGGGGAGTCCTACAGGCTGGAGCGACCGTGCCAAAAGAGCCAGCCTGGCATGGCCGCAAATGGCGTTCCTGTTTCGCCAAACTTGGACTCATCACGGGAAAAACTTACACTCGCCTCGGTAATGTGCAGATATCTAGGCAAGCCCTTGCAGAGCGAGGTATCGGAACTGGTCAGGCGTACCAGTTGACGCCAGCTGGAGCTAGGCTGCTGCAGGCTGGCGACGTTACCGGGGCAATTGCGGACGTATTCATGAGACAGCTTCTTCGACTCGAGAGTCCATCGCCAACGGAGGAACCTATACAAGGAGGCCCCACCAAGCCTCTGGTTCTAGTGCTGCAAATGCTTAGTTTACTGGAGCAAGCGAACGAACCAGGCCTAAACCTCGTAGAGATCGCAGCGTTTGTGCAGACCGCCTCTGGACATAAAGGCATTGCCGAGCGGGTTGCTCGGATCGTCCAATATAGGCAAGAGCGTTCGCTGCTCGCTGGCGGCAGACCAAGACGGGATTTTGACAACGACACTATCAACACCGAGTGGAGTGAGGCAGGCTTGGCGCTGCAGCCACGATCTCTGCGGGACTATGCAGACACTACATCTAGGTACTGCAGAATGACAGGTTTGCTGACTCTCAAGGGAAACCGTATTAACCTGAGAGACGAGAAACGTGCTGTGATCGATGCGATTCTGGCTAGCGAGCCGACGTTCCTCGCTGCCCCTAATCCGTTGGATTACCTCGTGGATTTCTACACTGGTACGGCCATACCCACAGACGATCCAGTGACAGCCCTGGACGAGATTCGTACATTCGCTCGATTACTCGTTGGGTTGCGGATTGAACCAACCGTGGATGCCGACGCACTCGCTGGATTGGCCGCCCAAGATTTGGCTACATATCGGTATAGGATCGAAGAGCAGTACAACCTAGCCGTAGAGGACGAGTTCGCTCGCGGTCATGCGGAGCCTAACAGCCCTCGAATAGACGAGGTGCTTGCGTATCTCAGATATCTGAATGGCGACAGTGGTCAGGACGTATCAATCGGGCGAGAAGAGAGGCCCACTTTCTTGGAATGGGCAGTCTGGAGAGGTCTGCTCACCATGAACTCCTTGGCGACTCGTCCTAGCGAGACGCGTTATTTTCGGCTCGATGCTGACATGATGCCGATAGACCATGCTCCCAGCGGCAGGCCAGACATAGTGATGCGCTACAATGAGCTTACACTAGTTGTCGAAGTGACAATGAGTGCTGGCTCAAGGCAAGAAGCAACTGAAGGCGAGCCGGTTCGACGACACGTAGCGGACATTGTCGAGCAACCAGATGGAAAGGAGATCTACGGCCTGTTTATCGCGCCTAGGGTGGACTTCAACACAGCCGAGACTTTCCGAATTGGCGTATGGTATCACGGCGATAACGAAAACCCCAACTACCTCAACATAGTGCCCTTGAGGCTAGGACAATTCATAGCCATTGTTGAAAGCATGAAAACGGTCCCCTATACCCCCGCAGGACTGAAGGATCTTCTCGACCGATGCTTGATTTTCCGCAATGCCCATGCTCCGACCTGGTTGAGGCAGATTGATATCGAAGTGAACGCTTGGCTACCAGACAACTAGGATGCTCTTTACCCTTTGCGTCTTGGCGGTGAAGCTTTCGGATTTCGGATTGCGGATTTGCCGGAGGGGAAGCTGGGAAAAGCCATCGCCCGACTCTTGACATGCCTACCGATATGAGTTTACAATACATTGGTTCCCGGCCTGCAGAGCATGCACTTTTGCCCAAACGGGGCCAGTAAATCCAATCAGGAGGTTGTCTAGTGGCAGTCAAAGTAGGGATCAACGGTTTCGGGCGTATCGGCCGTCTTTCTCTTCGCGCAATCCTCGAGAAATATCCCAACGAGATCGAGGTAGTGGCGCTCAACGATATAGTTGACGCGCAGACCAATGCCCATCTCTTCAAGTACGATTCGAACTACGGCGTCTTCGATGGCGACGTGAGCTATGAGGAGAAGGACATCGTCATCAACGGCAAGAAGATCTACGTCTACTGTGAGAGGGATCCGGCCAATATCCCCTGGAGCAGTCATGGCGCACAGATCGTCATCGAATCAACCGGCATCTTCACGGACGCGACCAAGGCGAAGGCTCACGTGCAGGGCAGCGTGAAGAAAGTGCTCATCACAGCGCCCGCTAAGAACGAGGACGTGACGATCGTTCTGGGCGTGAATGAGGAGAAGTACGACCCCAAGAACCATGTGATCATCTCGAACGCTTCGTGCACCACAAACTGCCTCGCGCCGGTGGCGAAGGCGATCAATGACAAGTTCGGCATCGTCCAGGGCTTCATGACGACGATCCATGCATATACGAACGATCAGAAGGTTCAGGATCAGGCGCACAAGGATCTTCGCCGTGCAAGGGCTGCCGCGCTCAGCATGATTCCCACGACGACAGGCGCTGCGAAGGCGGTCTCTCTAGTCATTCCTGAGCTCAAGGGCAAGATGAACGGCCTGGCATTGAGAGTCCCGACCCCCACCGTGTCGCTGGTTGACCTCGTTATGGACCTGGAGAAGGATGCGACCGCTGAGGCAATCAATGACGCCCTGAAGGCTGCTGCGAAGGGCAGGATGAAGGGCTACCTGGGAGTATCCGAGGAGCCGCTGGTTTCGGTGGACTTCAAGAAGAACGAATTCTCCTCGATCGTTGACGCTCTGTCCACCATGACCCTCGGGCCGAAGTTCGCGAAGGTCCTCTCATGGTATGACAATGAGTGGGGTTATTCCTGCCGAGTCGCCGATCTCATTGACTATATGGTGAAGAAGGGACTTTAGGCGGAGTATGGAAGTAAGGGAGTATGGGAGTGTGGGAGTACTCGCATACCCCCGAGCGCCCACACCCCCACACGTTCTGTTCTGATATGAGGGGCCAGGGAAACGCTGTTTGCCTGGCCCTTAATTCCATGCAAGGAGGCGAATATGAACAAGAAGACCGTAAGAGACATAGACGTCCAGGGCAAGCGCGTGCTTGTGCGCGTGGATTTCAACGTTCCGCAGGATGAGAACGGCGAGATCACTGACGATACCCGAATCAAGGCCGCTCTCCCAACCATCCAGTATTTGGTGGACCATGGCGCTAAGCTCATCCTGGTCTCCCACCTTGGCCGGCCGAAGGGCGTGGACGAGAAGCTAAGAATGGATCCGGTCGCCAAGAGACTTCAGGAATTGCTGGGCAAGCCTGTGAAGAAGCTCGACGATTGCATCGGCCCGGACGTCGAGGCGGCGGTGAATCAGACACCCTCGGGAGGCGTCATCCTGCTGGAGAACGTTCGCTTCTATAAGGAAGAGGAGGCGAACGATCCCGATTTCGCCAAGAAGCTTGCGTCACTGGCCGATGTCTATGTGAACGACGCATTCGGAACTGCTCATCGGGCGCACGCTTCCACCGAAGGGGTCGCCCATTATCTCCCCGCGGTCGCCGGCTTCCTGATGGAAAAGGAGATCGAGTATCTCGGCAAGGCGCTCGGCAATCCCGACAGGCCGTTCGTCTCCATCCTCGGCGGCGCGAAGGTTAAGGACAAGATCCCCGTCATCGAAAACCTGATCGAGAAGGTGGACGTCCTCCTCATCGGTGGAGGCATGGCCTATACGTTCCTCAAGGCGAAGGGGCTGGAGGTCGGGAAATCGTTGCTCGATGAGGCAAGCATCGGCCTTTGTGGGGAATTGATGGATAAGGCCGCCGCGAAGGGCATCAAGTTCGAGCTTCCGGATGATGTGCTTGTCGCCGACCGATTCGCTCCCGATGCGCAGTGCAAAGTGGTCCCCGCTTCTGCTATTCCCGCCGATTGGATGGGCGTTGACATCGGCCCGAAGACGATCGAGAAGTTCATGAATTACATCCTGAGCGCCGGGACGGTTGTCTGGAACGGCCCGATGGGCGTATTCGAGATGAAGCCGTTTGCCGAGGGAACTCGTGCGGTCGCTCAGGCGATGGCCAATTCGAAGGCAGCGACGATCGTCGGTGGAGGAGATTCCGCGGCGGCCGTCGAGCAGATGGGCTTTGCGGACAAGATGTCCCACGTATCCACAGGCGGCGGCGCGTCGCTCGAATTCCTGGAAGGCAAGGCGCTGCCGGGAGTAGTGGCGCTCAACGATAAGTGAGGAAAGGAAAGGATCATGCGTATTCCGCTCATTGCGGGAAACTGGAAGATGAACAAGACCGTCGGTGAGGCGGTTGATTTCGTGGAGAACCTGCGGGTCGAGGTGGCGGCGGTCGAGGGCAAGGAGATCATCGTCTGCCCGCCCTACACGGCGATCTATCAGGTAGCCCGATTCCTCCAGGGATCGAATATTGGGGTCGCCGGGCAGGACGTCTTCTGGAAAGAGTCGGGCGCGTACACGAGCCAGATTGCGCCGAAGATGCTCCTCGATGCCGGGTGCACCTACACGATCATCGGTCACTCTGAAACGAGGGGCAGGTTCGGTGCAGAACAGATGACGCCCGCCCAGCTCGCGTATTTCGGCGAGAGCGATGAGACCGTGAACCTCAAGGTGAAAGCCGCCCTGGACGCCGGCCTGAGGCCGATCATGTGCTGCGGCGAGACGAGTGACGAGCGCAAGGCCGGCAAGACGGACTCGATCATCCAGGGCCAGATCGAGAAGGGCCTCGCGGGGTTTAGTGCGGATCAGGCGGCGGGGATGGTCATCGCCTACGAGCCGGTGTGGGCCATCGGCACCGGCGAAGTCTGCGACACCCCTGAGGCTCAGAGAGTCTGCGCCATGATCCGCGCCAAGGTTCGCGCCATGTTCGGTGAGGAGGCCGCAGACGCGGTTCGCATCCAGTACGGTGGGAGCGTGAAGCCGGACAACGCGGCTGAACTGCTCAGTCAGCCGGACATTGACGGCGCGCTCGTCGGCGGGGCGAGCCTCAAGGTGGCGGATTTCGCGGCAATCGCTAGTGCATAAATGAGCAAGATCCTTGTCGGCACATCGGGGTTCGGATATGACGATTGGCGGGGCGTCTTCTACCCGGAGAAGCTGAAGAAGGGCGAGATGCTGAGGTACTATGCATCTCGCTTTTCGACGGTGGAGATCAACACGACCTTCTACGGCATCCCTGCGCCGAAGACGTTCGTCAAGATGGCCGAGACGACGCCTCCCTGGTTCGATTTCGCCGTTAAGGCGAACAAGGAGCTGACCCACAATCCGGAGGTTGACCCAGGAGTCTTCGCGAGCTTCACTGAGGCCCTGAAGCCGCTCCTGGAGGCCGGCAAACTGGCGTGCGTCCTTGCCCAGTACCCGTGGAGTTTCAGGAAGAACGAGGAGAACGTCGGCAGGCTCAGGCAGCTCAGAGAGCGGTTCGGTGATCTGCCGGTCGTGGTGGAGCTTCGGAACGCCGAGTGGGTAGGGGAGGAGACCTTCGATCTCCTCAAGGACTGCCGCCTCGCGTTCTGCTGCGTGGACGAGCCTCGCTTCAAGGGCCTCATGCCCAGAGTCGCAATCGTTACCGCCCCGCCGGGGTACGTCCGATTTCACGGCCGCAACGCGAAGAAGTGGTGGCAGCACGAGGAATCGTGGGAGCGATACGACTATCTCTACACGCCCGAGGAGCTGAGCGAATGGATTCCCAGGGTGGGGGAGATCTCTGCCGCCGCCGAGAAGACCTATCTCTTCTTCAACAACCACTACAAGGGCCAGGCTGCGCAGAACGCCGTCATGTTCGCCGACATGCTCGGCCTCCCGACCGAGAGCAAGGAGACTTTCATCAGCGAGCAGGGGCAGGGAAGCCTGTTTGGCATGAATGACTGACGCCTACTCCGTCCGCTCGATCACGATGATCGCCGTGTCATCCGTTCGACGCCCGCCGGCCCACTCGCTTGATTCCCGGACGAGCGCCTCAACCACTTCCTCGGGGGAACGCTTCCCATATTCGTTCAACACTCGCACTACGCCTTCCTGCCCGAAGAACTCCGAGTTCCGCCTCGTCTCGCTCAAACCGTCCGTATACAGAATGAGCTTGTCCCCGGAGTCCAGATGGGTCTCCGATTCCTCGTAATCATGCACATCTACAATGCCCAGGAGCATGCCGGACTCGGTGAGGAAATGCACTTCCCCCGTCTTGACGCGGTAGATCGCGGGAGGCGGATGCCCGGCGATGGCATAGCAGATCCCTCCCGCGGAGTTGAGAGTCACCAGGAACAACGTGACAAAGAGCGATGGGTCAGCTTTCGCCGCTTTCAGCACGGCGTTGGCATGAATGAGCGCCTGGTTGGGAGAAGAGATGTCGTATGCGAACGCTCTAACCGTGCTTCGGGCGACGGTCGCCAGAGAGGCGGATGGTACGCCCTTGCCGGATACGTCGCCGATGAGGACGGCGATCTTCCCGCTCTCAGTCAAGAAGAAATCATAGAAGTCTCCGCCGATTTCCGCCCGGGGAGCGGGCAGGTATGCTGAAGAGATAAGATAGCCGGGGAACTCGGGGGGCTTCACGGGCAGTAGGGCGCTCTGAAGGAGGGCATAGTTGCGGGATATCTCCTCTAGCAATCGGGCATTCTCGATAATCAGTGCTGTCCTTGAGGCCAGATCCTCCAGAAGAAGCCTGTCCTCCTCGCTGAACTCGTGGATTTCCTTCATGTTAATGTACACGACTCCCACTGCCCCTCTTCGCCCGATAAGAGGCGTGCCGAGAAGAGACCTGATGCCTGCCCTCTTAATATGGGGGTCCGTTACCAGGGGATCGTGCTCCGCATCGCGTATGTACATCGTGCGCCGTTCCTGGAGGATCTTCCCGGCAAAGCCCTTGCCCACCGGAATGCGGAAGCCGATCGCTTCAGGAATGTTGCACGCCGCCACCGCCTCAAGCTCGTTCTTCTCCTCATCCAGCAGGATGACGGTGGATGAGTGAGAGTTCATCCCCTCCCTGATCTTGATCGCAATCGTCGTGAGTACCTCCTCGAATGATCCCGCCTTAAGTGTCGCCTCCGCCAGGCTCTCCATGGCAGCAATCCGCCGGCGTTCCCTCTCCAGCGCCTCCATCGCCAGCTTGCTGTCTGTGATATCCCGGGCAGTGCCGAACCCACCCGCCAGTTTGCCCTCCTCGTCGAACTCCGACTCGGCCGTTTCCCGGATCCACTTCACTATGTCGCCTACCAGGATACGGTGCTCGATGTCATAGGGCTCGCCTTTCAGTGCCGCCTGCCAATTCTGATCAACGTATTCCCGGTCGTCCGGGTGGACATGGGCAAGGAAGGCTTCGTAGGTCAATGGAGTCCCTTTCGGGATTCCGAAGATCCGATAAGTCTCATCAGACCACAGCAACTCATTGCGTCGAACATCCAGCCGCCAGCTCCCAATACGAGCTATCGCCTGTGCCCGGCTCAGATCTCGCTCGGCCTCTCTGAGCGCCTCCTCGGCCTGCTTCCGGTCCTCGATTTCCTTCTCCAGATCGGACACAAGCCGCTGGATCCGTCGCTGTGACCTTCGCATGATGATAGTGGCAAACGCTACGATGGACGTTCCCATGAGAAACGCGATCAATGCGGCCCGACCCATCGGTGTTTCGGCATGCGGGATGAGTGTATAGAAAGGAGGCACGAAGAAGTAGTCGAAGAGGATGAGCCCGACAAAGAATGCCAGCACGGCCGGCCCTTCTCCGAACAGATACGCGATAAGCATGATGGCCAGAATGTGTATAGTCGGGAATTGCGCCAGGGGGAGGCTGGGATGAATCAGCAGCAGAAGACCGGTGAGGACGGCTTCGATGACTAGCGCCGCCACATACCCGATCCAGGCGGGCAAATCATGTTTCGTTGTCGGTCCGACATCGCTGATCTGCGTCTCACGCATTATGGCCTGTTTCCCCAGGATAGCTGCAAAGCATATATGCTACGACTGTACCCATGGGTTTGCCGACATCAACCATTGACCATCTCTGCCTTTCCCTAAAGATTCCTCCCAAAACCTCCCATAACAGGGGCAAATCGAACCCTGTCCGTTTGGAGAAGCCCTCCCAAGCCTACAGGAAGCCCGACATTGCGTAGGAAGGCGACCAGGCGGAAGTTAGTACGGAATGGGCGGGGGATTGAACCCTCGCCCCTTCTGCTTTCATGGCTTCTCTTCGTTTTTCCGCCGAATACTTGCATAAACCTGGGCAAATGTTGTAATATTCAATCTTGGCACTCAGCCTCGTCGAGTGCTAACAAGTTCAAATGGAGGTGCTCACCTTGCTGAAACCGTTGGGTGATCGCATTGTGGTTAAGGCCACAGAGGCAGAGGAAGTCACTAAGGGCGGGATTGTCCTGCCCGATACCGCTCAGGAGAAGCCCCGCGAGGGCGAAGTCATCGCAGTCGGCCCCGGCACGGTCATGGAGACCGGCGCTAAGGTGCCGATGGAAGTGAAGGTCGGCGATAAGGTCATCTACTCGAAGTATGGCGGAGTCGAGGTGAAGATCGGCGGCGAGGAGTACGTCATCCTCAAGCAGAACGACGTTTTGGCCGTTTCGAATTAATGGAGGAGGGAATACATGGCAAAAGATTTGCGATACGATGAGAGCGCCCGGCGCTCGCTGGAGCGAGGCGTGAATATCCTGGCCGACGCACTGAAGGTCACGCTTGGGCCGAGAGGGCGAAATGTAGTGATCCAGAAGTCCTACGGCTCGCCGACCGTCATCAATGACGGCGTGACGATTGCCAAGGAGATCGAGGTCGAGGACCGCTTCGAGAATATGGGCGCTCAGCTCGTGCGAGAAGTCGCATCCAAGACCAACGACGTCGCGGGCGACGGCACGACCACTGCGACCGTCCTGGCGCAGGCAATCGTCCGCGAGGGCCTGAAGAACGTCGCGGCCGGCTCGAACCCCATGCTCGTGAAGAAGGGGATCGAGAAGGCCGTCGCGGCCGCGGTCGAGGAGATTGCCAAGGTCAGCAAGCCCGTCGAGGACCGGACTCAGGTCTCGAAGGTTGCCGCCATCTCCGCAAACGACCCCGAGATCGGCGAGTTGATCGCCGACGCGATGGAGAAGGTCGGCAAGGACGGCGTCATCACGGTCGAGGAGTCCAAAGGAACTGCCACCGAGCTCGAGTTCGTCGAGGGCATGCAGTTCGACAAGGGCTACATCTCTCCCTACATGGTCACCGACCCCGAGCGCATGGAGGCGGTCTTCGAAGAGCCGTACATCCTGCTCTATGAGAAGAAGATCAGCGCCATCGGCGACCTCATCCCGCTCCTGGAGAAGCTCGTCCGAACCGGCAAGCCTCTCGTGATCATCGCTGAGGACCTCGAGGGCGAGGCGCTGGCAACTCTGGTCGTCAACAAGCTGCGCGGCACACTGAATGCGGTCGCGGTCAAGGCCCCCGGTTTCGGCGATCGCCGAAAGGCCATGATGGAGGACATCGCCATCCTGACCGCCGGCAAGTTTATCACCGAGGACCTGGGCCTGAAGCTGGAGAACGCTGACCTCCCAATGCTCGGCCAGGCGAAGAAGGTCATCATCACCAAGGACGACACGACCATCATCGAGGGCAAGGGCGCTGAGGCCGACATCCATGGCCGAATCAACCAGATCAAGAAGCAGATCGAGGACACCGAGTCGGATTACGACAAAGAGAAGCTGCAGGAGCGGCTGGCGAAGCTCTCTGGCGGAGTGGCCGTCATCCAGGTCGGCGCTGCCACCGAGACCGAGCTTAAGGAAAAGAAGCATCGGATCGAGGACGCTCTTTCGGCGACTCGCGCGGCGGTGGAGGAGGGGATCGTCCCCGGCGGCGGAATCACTCTGCTGAACCTACGCTCCGTCCTCGCGAAGATGGAAGGCACCGCCGAGGAGATGGTCGGCATCAATATCGTGAAGCGCGCGCTCGAAGAGCCGACGCGCCTGATCGCGGCGAACGCGGGCGTGGAAGGCTCGATCGTAGTCGAGAAGATCAAGAACATGCCGAAGGGCACGGGTTTCAATGCCGCGACCGGCGAGTATGAGGATATGCTGAAAGCCGGCATCATTGACCCGGCGAAGGTGGCTCGCGTGGCGCTGGAGAATGCCGCGAGCATCGGCTCGATGATTCTCACCACCGAGGCCCTCGTCGCCGACATCCCCGAGGAGACGAAGGCCCCGACCGGACCTCCGATGGGCGGTGGCATGGGCGGCGGCATGGGCATGCCGGGAATGTACTAGGGAAATGGTCGATGGTCGGATGGCCAATGGCTGATGGTCCGACCTGTCCGACTTGTCCGACGCGTCCGACCGTAACCGGTTGACGATTGACGAAACGAGCGTCGCCACCGATAGACGTAGAACGACGGGGCGGGAGTTTAAGCTCCCGCCCCTGATCTCAGAATCAGCATGTATCAAAGCGAAAGCACCTTCGATGTGCTCATAAGCGACGCCCTGAAAGCCCCATTCTCAGGTTGGGACTTCTCCTATATCCATGGGCGGAAGGAAAGCGGGGAGTGGCCCTGGAGCTACGGCGATATTGTCCGAAGTGCAATGCTCGGCATCGGTTCCCTGCTTGACATGGGGACTGGCGGGGGAGAGGTCTTCTCGGGATTTGCACCATTTCCCCCGCACACCATTGCTACGGAAGGCTATCCACCCAACGTGCCCATCGCGCGGGCGCGACTGGAGCCACTCGGCGTTTCCATTGTCCCGGTTGTTGATGACCTCGATGTTCCACTTCCCTTCTCTGATGGCGAGTTCGATCTGGTGATCAATCGCCAGGAGTGGTTCAATCCGATAGAAGTGGCGCGGATACTAACTCCCGGCGGAAGGTTCATCACCCAGCAGATAGGTGTAGGTAACGAATCTGAAATTGTCGAAGGGCTGAAGGGCAAGCCCACCGAGCCGGACTCCGATCCATGGTGCCTCGATTACGTGGTCCGGCAGCTTCTCGACGCAGGTCTGGAGGTTGAGGACGCCCGAGAAGCGTCCACTAAGTCCATCTATTCGGATATTGGTGCCATTGTCTATCAAGTACGGGCGTGTCCATGGTGGGTAGAGGACTTCACAGCCGAGAAGTATCGCGACCGTCTTCTGGCCATGCATAAGCATATCGAGAAGCACGGTGGTTTCGAGTCTACCGAGACTCGCCTGCTAGTCGTCGCCAGAAAGCCCAGGCGATGAGTCGGTTAACTTCACAAAGCAGTCGCTGAATAATACACAAATCTTCGTTGACAAGGACTACACCATTCTGGTATAGTCTGATTGCGGATTTCGGATATCGGATTTCGGATTAGAGAGCTTTCCGGACACTGCATGTTTGCTTCTCATCATTTCCCAGGATCACCGTGGTATGGACAACCTCAATAGACTTCAGGAGCATGTGGTCGTAATAGACTTCGGGGCGCAGTATAGCCAGCTTATCGCTCGCAGGATTCGCGAGTGCAATGTGTATTGCGAGATTCTCCCTTACGATACTCCCGCGGAGGAGCTTGCGGCTCGCAAGCCGAAGGGGATCGTGCTCTCGGGCGGGCCGTCGAGCGTATACGAAGAGGACGCGCCTCATCCCGACCCGAGGATATTCGAGCTGGGGATTCCGGTGTTGGGGATATGCTATGGCATGCAGCTAATGGGCTATAATCTCGGTGGCAACGTCGGCCCGGGGGACAAGCGCGAGTACGGCAAGACCGAGCTGAAGGTCGTCGAGGGCTGTGACCTTTTCTACGGCCTCGACAAGCAGCTCATCGGATGGATGAGCCACGGGGACTCCGTGAAGCAGACGCCCGAGGGATTCCAGGTCATCGCTAGGACCGCCAATACCAGCGTCGCGGCGATGGCGAACCCCATCCGACGGCTGTACGCCGTCCAGTTCCACCCGGAGGTCGTCCACACCCCCAAGGGCAAGCAGATCCTGGAGAACTTCCTTTACCGCGTGTGCGAGTGCAAGGGCGACTGGACGATGGAGTCGTTCATCAAGCTGGCGGTCGAGGGCATCAGGCGGCAGGTCGGCAAAGGGAAAGTCATCCTTGCCATGAGTGGAGGAGTGGACTCGTCGGCGGCAGCGATCCTAATCCACAAAGCCATCGGAGACCAGCTCACCTCCATCTTCGTGGACAACGGCCTCCTGCGCAAGGGCGAGCCCGAGACGGTAGCGCAGACCTTCCGAGACAAGTTCGGGCTGAAGCTGGTGGTCGTGGATGCGGAGGATCGCTTCCTAAACGCGCTTGCCGGCGTGACCGATCCTGAGAAAAAGCGGAACATTATCGGGCGGGAATTCGTCCGTATCTTTGAGGAAGAGGCTGCAAAGCTAGGGGACGTTGATTTCCTCGCGCAAGGCACGATCTATCCCGACGTAATCGAGAGCGGGAGCAAGGTCGCTGCCACCATCAAGTCGCACCACAATGTCGGCGGACTCCCGGAAGACATGAAGCTCCAGCTTGTCGAGCCGCTGAGGCAGCTTTTCAAGGACGAGGTGCGGCGGGTCTGCGAGGAATTGGGCCTCCCGGAGGAAATCGCGTGGAGGCAGCCGTTCCCCGGGCCGGGGCTGGCGGTGCGCATCATCGGCGAAGTCACGAAAGAGCGGCTGGACGTCCTGCGGGAAGCGGATGCAATCGTTCTGGAGGAGATCAAGAATGCCGGCCTCTATCGGAGTATCTGGCAGGCGTTCGCGGTCCTTCTGGCCATAAGGAGCGTGGGAGTGATGGGCGATGCCCGGACTTACGCTCACCCGATCGTACTTCGAGCGGTGACCAGTGACGACGCCATGACCGCCGATTGGGCGAAGCTTCCTTACGAATTGCTCGAGCGGATAAGCAACAGGATTATAAACGAAGTCAAGGGGGTAAACCGAGTATTGTACGACATCAGCTCCAAGCCCCCGGCAACCATCGAATGGGAGTGAACGCGAACATCGCCGAAATACTCCTGGCCCCGGAGAAGATCGCCGAGAGGGTAGGGGAGCTTGGGCGGCAGATCTCCTCCGACTATGAGGGCAAGAACCTGCTTTTGGTCGGGATACTGAAAGGCGCGTTCGTTTTCCTGGCCGATCTTGCAAGAAGCATCTCGATTCCGCTGGAACTGGATTTCGTCGCCATATCGAGCTATAAGTCAGCCACCGAATCCGGCGGGATCGTGAAGGTCGTGAAAGACCTCGATTGCGATGTGGAAGGCAAGGATGTCCTGATCGTGGAGGACATCGTTGATACCGGCTGGACGCTCAAGATGAGCTACCTGGCCGACAATCTCTTTGCGCGAAAAGCGGCCAGTGTGCGAGTCTGCACTCTTCTGGACAAGCCGGATCGCAGGCAAGTCGAACTAGATCTTGACTATGTCGGCTTCGTGATACCGAATAAGTTTGTTGTGGGGTACGGCCTGGACTTCAACGGCCTGCATAGGAATCTGCCGTATATTGGAATACTGAAGGAGGAGACTCAACGGGAATAGCTGTACTCGCCGGAAAATATTGTAGACAGATGGTGTACAATATGGTATAATCACCGGTGAGAGTGAACATTTCCTCAGTCCCGATCATTCGGGACGCAGGTTACTGCATCACCTTAGACACCTAATGCTCCTTTGAAGCTCGATCATCCCAGGTTAGCGCTTACTTTTACTTGGCTTAACCCAATCAGGGACTCATAGCATACATGTTAATCAGACGAGAGGTGGACCCTTCATGGAAGGACTCGAACTAGCCGAACTAGGCAACAAGACGGTGGAAGAAATCCAGGAGATCGCCAAGGAACTTGGCATCGAAGGCGGGGATCTTCCGAAACAAGACCTGGTCTTCAAGATCCTGCAGGCGCAGACCGAGCAAAGCGGACTGATCTTCAGCCAGGGCGTGCTGGAGATCCTGCCGGACGGATGGGGCTTCCTGCGCAAGAGCCTCAACTTCTCCCCGGACCCGGAGGATATCTATGTCTCCCAGTCGCAGATCAAGCGGTTTGGCTTGAAGACGGGCGACACGGTCTCCGGCCAGGTGCGTCCGCCAAAAGACACGGAGAAGTACTTCGGCCTGCTTCGGGTGGAAGCGGTCAATGGCTCAGACCCAGAGGTCGCTCGGCGGCGGGTGAACTTCGAAGATCTCACGCCTATCTATCCGAACGAGCGTATAGTACTGGAGACGGCCGCCGGCAACATATCCGCCAGGTTCATTGACCTCATAGCACCCATCGGCAAGGGCCAGCGCGGCCTGATAGTTGCGCCACCGAAGGCCGGCAAGACGACGCTCTTGAAGATCATCGCGAACAGCGTCACGACCAATCATCCGGAAATCGTGCTGATGGTGTTGCTGATTGACGAGCGGCCGGAGGAAGTCACTGATATTCGGCGATCGGTGAAGGGCGAGGTAATCAGTTCGACGTTCGACGAGGCTCCCGAGAACCACATGAGGGTGTCCGAGATGGTCCTGGAGAAGGCCAAGCGTCTAACGGAGTCGGGCAAAGATGTTGTAGTTCTGCTGGACAGCCTTACAAGGTTCGCAAGGGCGTCGAACCTGACCGTCACTCCGAGTGGACGGACGCTATCAGGCGGATTGGATCCGTCAGCGCTCTATCGGCCGAAGCGATTCTTCGGTGCAGCAAGGAATATCGAGGAAGGCGGCAGTCTCACGATTCTGGCAACCTGTCTTGTTGAAACCGGCAGCCGAATGGACGACGCCATCTTCGAAGAGTTCAAGGCCACCGGCAACACCGAGCTCGTGCTCGACCGAGCGCTAGCCGAGCGCAGACTCTATCCTGCCATTGATATCAAGAGATCAGGCACCAGGCACGACGAATTGCTGTATAATGAAGATACGCTCAATCGAGTGTGGCAGCTTCATCGCCTGCTCGCGGCCCTGGATTCCGTTGAGGCGACCGAGCTTCTGATAGACCGTCTCATGCATACGAAATCGAATACTGAGTTCTTGCAGATCGTGGACAAGACTATCAAGAACATAGATTAGCGCGCCTGGGTTTTCGGGTAACAGCAACCATAATAGTATTGTACGGGCCCAGCGAGGACTCGCAGAAGAGGGTATTGTTGTGAAAGAGGATGACGAGGAATTCGAGCCCGGGTCGGAAGAGTTCATACCACCCGAGGAGCAACCAGGCAGGCCTCGCAGGTCCGACGAAGATCTGACCTCAGAGATCGAGAACCGGCAGCCTCGGAAACTCGACGAAAAGGAAGTCCAGGTCATCGGCGTCTACGAGCATCAGGAGCAAGGCCTTCTTCCGCCAGGATTCTCGCCTCCCGCGTTCGTTCTCCTGCGTGACAAGCAAGGCCGCCAGGTTCTGATCTTCATTGACCGCTCGGTGGCATTTGCCATTTCGCTTGCCCTGGAAGACAAGGCTGCCGACCGCCCGCTTACCCACGACTTGCTGAAGAACCTCGCCGATCGGCTGGGCTGCAAGATCGAGCGGGTGACCATAGACGACTTATGGCAGGACACTTATTACGCCAGGCTGAGCGTCTCCGTGAATGGCAATAGCATGGAGATCGACGCTCGTCCCAGCGATGCAATTGCATTGGCCCTGCGTGCGAAAGCCCCCATCTACATGGCCGAGTATGTCTTGGAGAACGCCTCGATTACCGAGGAAACGTAGACTAGGCTCGCCTCGCCTGAACGAGAAAGCCACCCACAAACCCTGTCAGGAAGAATGCCACAAGTAGTATCAACTCCACGTCGTTCGCAAGTGTCTGAACCGGATGGGCCTTATTGGCCCCGGCAGCGACCGCGAGGCAGCCAAGGATGACGATCATGGGCAAGAGAAGCGCTATCGGCACGACAATCCATTCACTGATGTGGAGTAGGGGAGGGATTGTGCACCTCTTGAAGGCAGCACAGGCGATCCATTGAACCCAATCTGTCGCCGACAAGCAGCAGGATCGTGGCAGTGGCGACATAGAGAAGGGCAATCGCAGTTGCGGCGACAGGCGTGCCTTCATCATATTCCAGAAGACCATGCTATCCGAGCCGTAGGGAATAAGACCGATTGCACGGTAAGTCTGATATTGGCGCTGGTACGCCTGTGCCTCGTCCGCATGTCGTGGGATTCCTCGCCAGAAACGCTCCCTATGCCACCGATCAACATGCCATAGATCAGCAATCGCAAGCGATTCTCCGCCAGAATAGGTAATTCATTCTTCCCTGAGACCTGTGTGGGCCAAACTCAGCCTTTGGGGAAGAGAGAAGGACGGTTTACTGAACTGGAGTTAACATAAGATATATTATCAGCCGCACGCGCGTAGTGTAAAGAATAAGGGAAGGACACGGCGCCCTTCCCTTCGAAATGCCTTGATTTGACTGCGCGTTAGACCCCTGCGGGCTGCCTCAGCGCCTCGAGACTGCTCTCGATCTCTTTGATCGTCTCGTGGCACTGCGCGATGATCTCTCTAGCGTCACGAATCACTATCTCGGGCTCTTGCTGGTTTCTAGCCGAGTAGAAGACCGTGACTGCGAACAGAGCGCCCAGGAGTCCGGCCGTCACTCCTATTATCAGCGGTAAACTCGATCTATCTTCGCTCACGCTAGCAGCCTCCGGTAGGTATTGATAGCTATCAATGGGCTATACCGAAACGTCGTAAATCTTGTTGCCGTCTGCCCCATCCTCCAGCGACTTGAAAATGCGCTTTACGAACGAGATCAGCTCCATGGGGTTGAATGGCTTGGTGAGATAGCAGTCCACGCCCGACTGCCAGCCTCGGAACACATCGGCGTCCTGGGCCTTAGCAGTGAGCATTATGACTGGAATCTCACGGGTGCTTGGGTTGCGCCTAAGATTCTGGAGCACCTCAAAGCCATCCATGTAGGGCATCATGACGTCCAAGACCACGAGATCCGGATTCTCTTGTTCCACCATCTCCAGCGCTTCCTTGCCATCACTGGCGGTGACGACCTCATAGCCCTGGCGTTCAAGGTTGACCTGCACCAGTCTGACTATATGCTTCTCGTCATCAACGGCGAGGATTTTCTTCGGCATGGTTGCGTCCTCCTCTCGAAACTACCGTATCAGTATAGCAATCCGTAATAGTATTGTCAATTCGCGTGCGGCATGTCCATTCTTCGGATGCATACTTTTCCTTTGCCAGGCGGAAGGCCGATTCGGTTTCGTCCTTGGTAAGAGTAGTGGCAACGAATTGCAGGTCAAGAGCGCGCTCAAACCCCACTACCATGGCCATCCGCGCCGCCTTGAACGGAGTCGCCGCGAGCACACTTATTCTGCGTCCTTGGGCAGTCCGGCCGAATACGTCAATAGTCGGCGGCTCGTAAGGGATCGAGCCCTGCTCCAAGATTGCTCCCCACTTTCGCACTTGAGCCGCTCCCGCTACTTTCTCTTTACCCACTCGGAGGTCACAAACGGCGGTATGCGCGAAACAATCCGCGCTTCGGTCATTCGCGACATCCCGTTCTGCCGGCCCCATCTCCGCCATGATTCCAAGTTCCTCGAAGCCGGCGATAATGCCTTTCATGAGCCAGGCATGACTGCCCAGCACGCCCTTGAAGCCCTCCGGTATATCCTTTTCGCCGATTGCTATGCTGAAAGTTATATCCCACCCATGGACCACGGCTCGCCCACCGGTCGGCCTGCGAACTATCTCTATGTCTAAGTTTCGGCAATAATCCTCATCAATCTTAGACTTTTTAAGATCCTGGAAGTATCCCAAGGAAACAGCCGGCTTCTCCCAGCCGTATAATCTCAGGGTCGGCAGGCATTCACCGTCGGCATAGGACTTCAGTATGGTCTCGTCCGCCGCCATATTGTAGGCAGCTCGCTGATTATGGTCAAGTATCAGTCGCCAGGTTTGCCCCATCTAAGTTCCATGTTCCTTGCCGCCGCAGTCTCGTCCAAGCGGGTGACGGGCGTGTTGTGAGGCGCTGTCCTCACGATCTCGGGATCGGATTCAGCTTCGCGTGCGATCGCCAGCAGCGCCTCCGCAAATGCATCCAGAGTCTCCACGCTCTCTGTCTCTGTGGGCTCAATCATTAGCGCCTCGGCGACTATGAGCGGAAAATAGACCGTGGGCGGGTGAAATCCGTAGTCAATCAGGCGCTTCGCGATATCCAGCGCCCTGACTCCCAGCGCCTTCTGCCTGGCCGCCGATGCCACGAACTCGTGCATGCACCGGCCGTCATAGGGGACATCATAAGCGGTTTTCGCCTTGGTCAGCAGGTAATTCGCATTCAGAACGGCATTCTCGGCCACTCTTTTGAGCCCGTCAGGTCCCTGGCTAAGGATATATGCGTAGGATCTCAGGATGACGCCCACATTGCCGAAAAATGGGTGCAGCCGACCGATTGACTCCGGCCGGTCAGAATCCAGGCAGTATTTCCCTGCCGAATACTCGATCGTCGGAATGGGAAGATATGGCTTCAGGAAGCCCTTGACCGCCACCGGCCCTGATCCGGGGCCTCCTCCGCCGTGGGGAGATCCGAAGGTCTTGTGGAGATTGAAATGCATGGCGTCCACACCGGCATCACCAGGGCGATGGATGCCCAGGATTGCGTTCATATTCGCGCCGTCGCAGTACAGTAATGCCCCAGAATCGTGAATGAGCTGTGAAATCTTTTTGATATCCGACTCGAAGAGCCCCAATGTGTTCGGATTTGTGAGCATGACTGCGGCAACTTCATCCGAGAGTTGGCCTGCGAGGGCTGAGCAATCCACCAACCCGTTCTCGCCTGAAGGGATCTTCACTATGTCGTATCCGCATCGAGCAGCAGTCGCGGGGTTCGTCCCGTGAGACGAGTCGGGCACGATGATGATATGGCGACGCCCCTCCCCTGCCCTCTCGTGATGCCGCTTGAAGAGCATAAGACCGGTCAGCTCGCCCTGGGCTCCTGCCGCCGGCTGGAGGGTCACCGCATCCATACCGGCGATCTCCGCCAGGAACACCTGCATGTCATATAGGATGCAGAGCATCCCCCGGCACAGATCCTCGGCCTGATACGGATGCAGTCTCGAGAATCCCGGGAGGGCGGCGATCTCTTCGTTAATCTTTGGGTTGTACTTCATGGTACACGAGCCGAGCGGGTAGAAGCCGGTATCAACCCCATAGTTCATGCTCGAAAGATGAGTAAAATGCCGAATGACGTCTATCTGGCTGAGCTCCGGGAGATCGAGGTCACCCCGAAGATTGTCGCGCCCGACGTACTCGGCGGGGCGCCGCTCAGGCACGTCCACCGGAGGCAGACTGACGCCGGCTCGCCCAGCGGAACTCTTCTCAAAAACCAGGGGCTCCAGGCTCATTCGGCCAATCCCTCCACGAAAGCATGGATTTCATCTCTTGTTCGCATCTCAGTTACACACACCAGCATGTGATCCGCTAGGTCGGGGTAAAACCGGCCCAGGTCCAGCCCCCCTATGATTTTCCTATCGAGCAGTCGCCGATTGATCTCATCAACCGGTCTGCTGCACTGCACCACAAATTCCTTGAAGAAAGGCGCGTCGAATGGGATGCCGCAGTCCGTGAGACCGGAGATTGTCTCCATGGCATAGTGCGCCTTCTGAAGACACAGATTCGCCACCTGCTGCAATCCCAGCTTCCCGAGCGTCGTCAGATAGACCGCCGACGCGAGCGCGACGAGCGCCTCATTCGTGCATATGTTGGAGGTCGCTCGCTCCCGGCGGATGTGCTGTTCGCGGGTCTGAAGGGTAAGCGTATAACCTCGCCGTCCCTCGGTATCCACAGTTGCGCCGACGACCCGCCCGGGCATCTGGCGGACGTACTTCTTCTTGCATGCGAAAATGCCCAGCAGCGGCCCGCCGAAACTCATCGGAATCCCGAGGGATTGCCCCTCCGCGACGCATATGTCGGCATCGTAATCGCCAGGCGGCCTAATGAGTCCAAGAGAGATCGGATCACAAGCAGCGATGAACAATGCCCCGGACTGATGTGCACGCGATCCGGCATCGTCCAGGGATTCCAGCGCACCGAAGAAGTTCGGATTCTGAACGACTACGCATGCGGTTTCGGCAGTTGTGAGAGTGGACAACTCCAGGAAATCGGTCTTGATACCATTCCGACCGGCCTCTACAAGCTTGCACCCCGAGGCCCAGGCATAAGTGCGCATTACCTCTCGATAAGCCGGATGAACGCAGCTCGAGACCACCCACTCCTTTCGACCGGTGATGCTGGTCGCCATGAGGGCGGCCTCGGCAAGGGCTGAGGCGGCATCATACATGGATGCGTTCGCCACTTCCATGCCGGTCAATTGGCAGGCGAGGGTCTGGAATTCGAAAATAGACTGGAGATTGCCCTGGCTGATCTCCGGCTGATAGGGCGTGTAGGACGTGTAGAACTCGGACCTGCCGATCACTGCCCCTACGGTGGATGGGATATAGTGATCGTAAATGCCGGCGCCCAGGAAACTTGCATGATCTTCCAGATTGGAGTTCTCTTTGCTAAGGGCGCATGCATGACTTCTGATTTCTATCTCACTCAGCGGACCGGGAATGTCCAGTGGCCTCTGCATGACCAGATCCTCGGGGATCTGGTCGAACAACTCCGATATGCTCGCAGCTCCTATGGAATCGAGCATGCGCTTACGGTCCGCATGTGTATTGGGGATATACGGCAAGCTTATTGCTCCTGGATGAAAGTCTCGTATTGCTCGCCAGTCATGAGATCGTCTACTTCGCTGGGGTGGTCCATTTTGATGATCGCGATCCAGGCCGAAGTATACGGCTCTTCATTGACGAGTTCGGGGGTCTCTGGGAGTTCTTCGTTTATCTCGACAATCTCGCCACTCACGGGGGCGAGCAGATCCGAGACGGTCTTGACCGACTCGATTGTTCCGAAGACATCACCTTTCTGAACCAGCGTCCCAACCTTCGGCAGCTCGAGGAATACCACATCCCCAAGCTCCGACTGGGCATGGTCGGTGATACCGACTGTGGCCAGATTGTCTTCCATGCGCACCCACTCGTGGGTATTGCTGTACTTCAAATCTTCGGGAATCACTTGTAACTCCTTTCACCTTTTGACCGGGACCGGCGTGAGTGACTTCGATCGGTAGAAAGGCAGGCGCACGGTGTCAAAAGGACAGGGCTTGTCTCGTATTTGAACGTCCAATCGCACGCCTTCTACCGCGTAATCTGGTTCTACGTAGGCCATCGCGATTCCTTTCCCCAGAGTTGGCGAGAAAGTCCCGCTGGTGACCATGCCTACGGTGGCTCCATTTGCCGCCACGGCCTGCTCGTGCCTTGGAATACAGCGGTCCACCGATATGAGGCCGGTGAGCAGTTGACGAGGCCCTTGCTCCTTGACCTTGAGGATTGCCTCTCTGCCGATGAACTCTCCCTTATCGGGTCTCACCGCCCACATCAGTCGGGCTTCGACCGGCGACATCTGAGTGGTAAGCTCATTCCCGTAAAGCGGGTAGCCGGCCTCGGTTCTGAGGACGTCCCGAGCTGCCAATCCGACCGGCTGAGCACCGAAGTCCTCTCCCTGTTTCATTACCAGACGCCAAACAGGCAGACTATCGGAAGCGGAGCAGTAGATTTCGAAGCCGTCCTCGCCGGTATAGCCGGTCCTCGCTATCCATGCTTCGATGTCCCCTACCCTGCCCTTTTTGACCGTAAATCGGCGGATGGAATCCAGATCAAGGTTGAGTATCGGCTGGAGCAGCCTCAGGGCCGCCGGCCCTTGAACCGCGACGAGGCCGGTTTCACTCGATCTATCCCGGCAGTCAGCGCCCATGGTATTATGCCCCTGGACCCACTCGAAATCCGACGCAATATTCGACGCGTTGACAACCGGCATGTAGAGGTCGGAATCCAGCCGGTAGACGATCAGATCATCTATGACGCCGCCGTTCTCATTGCACATAAGTGTGTATTGGGCGTCGCCGACCTCCAGGCGGGAAGCATCATTGGTGGTGACAAGTTGGATCAGGTCGAGCGCCGGAGGGCCGGAAACCATGAACTCGCCCATATGCGAGAGGTCGAATATCCCGGCCGTCGAGCGGACGGCCTCCACCTCCCGAACGATGCCGGCATAATACAGCGGCATCTCCCAGCCGGCGAACTGGGTCATCTTGGCGCCGAGGCGCAAATGCTCGTCATACAGTGCGGTTCTCATCATCGAGAATATGCCCTTTCAATCTAGGCTCAAAACGAAAGCATGGGGTTCAAGCGGCGCCGAAGCTTTCGATCGCGGCTGCCATGGCGCGAATATGCTGGGGCGTGGTCCCACAGCATCCGCCGATTATGTTGGCGCCCAATTGAGCGGATTTCACTGCGAATTCGGCCATCTCTTCGGGAGTGCTATCGTAAGTAGTCCGGCCGTCCACGATCTTCGGCAAGCCGGCATTCGGTTGAGCGATCACAATCGTGGAAGCGGCATTCCTGATTTGCGCAATAATGTCGAGGGTCTGCTGAGGGCCTACGCCGCAGTTCGCGCCCACTCCGGCAGCGCCTGCTTTGGACAATTCCTGAGCTGCTTTCACGGGATCCAGACCCATCATGGTGCGGCCGCCGGTGTCGAATGCGAACGTGCAGAAACAGGGCAATCCGGATCGGAGTGCGCCGGCGAGCGCCGCCTTGGCTTCCTCCAGGGCCGAAAACGTTTCCAGAAGGATCACGTCTGCGCCACCGGATGCGAGCGCGCAAGCCTGCTCGGCAAATATGTCGGCGGCATCTTCGAAGGTGAGGTCTCCCAGCGGTTCCAGAAAATCGCCCGTCGGACCAATCGAGCCTGCCACGGAGTTATCAGCGCCGGCCGCGTCACGAGCGATTGCTGCACCCGCAGAATTCAACTCGACTACTCGGTTCGCAAGTGCGTAGGCCGCCAGTTTGAGCCTGCTTCCGCCGAATGTGTTCGTACTTATCATCCGAGAGCCTGCCTCGATGTAGGCGGCGTGGATTGCTCGAACGACGTCCGGCTTTTCAACATTCCACAGTTCGGGGCAGGCGCCCGCTTGCAGGCCGTATTGCTGGAGCATCGTGCCCATCGCTCCGTCGCTGATCACAGGCCTGGTCTTCGTCAACTGGACAAGTGTCTCTCCCGTCATGCCGCGTTTCCTTGCATCAGAGCCTGGAGTATGTCAATCCTGCTGATGATCCCGACGGGCTTCTTGTCCTTCACCACCGGCAGCCACCGAAATCTCTTGGCGATCATGGCGGAGGCAGCCTTGACGATCAAGTCATCTTCCCGCACAGTGATTGGGTGTTTGGCCATTATGCTTGTTATCGGCATGTCACGCACCTGGTAGGCTCGGTCCTCCATCAGATCGGGGGCAAGGACGCCGGCTTCCACAGCGACGATATCCTCGTAGGTGGGCATCATGGCCTTGATGATGTCGTACTCGGTGACTATCCCAACCAGACATCCCTCGTCATCCAGTACCGGGAGTCCGCCGACACGAGTGCTGCTGAGCAGCGCTACGGCGTCGCGGATCACTGCCTTGTCGCTGATGGTGACGACGGGGGCCTTCATAATATCGTTGACTCTCACCGCACCCTCCCTTATTATGCACCGCCGTCGGCGTGGATTTCCTCCATCGCCTGTTGGGCAAGCAAGAAGCAAACACAGGATTCTGCACCCTGGTTCAAATTCAGTCCCCACGACGTGATGGCATCGTAACAGCCTTTACTTACGGGGTCATAGGTCCAGACACCCGATCTGTTATTCCCGAAAAACCAGGAGTACGCGAGTTCCGCCAGATCCAGATATTCTTTATCGCCGAGCAACTGATAAGCTCTCGCATAGAGATGGACCGTGTAGCCGGCATCGATGGACTGTTGGTCATACCATGCGCGCTTCTTGCCGTAGACATACCAGCCGTCGTTACCGATGATCTCCATGCGGCCGTCTATGATCATCGTGTCAGTCAGGAATTGGATGGTTTTTCTGGCTGCCTCTTCATGCTTTTTCTTTCCCGTGACGGCGGCCCCCACAAGCATCCCATGGGCAATGATGGCATTCCCATAAGTGAGATAACGCTCGAACCAAGTCCAGTCGGGCGTGCTCGAGTCCCGCAGTTGCGCCAGCAGCGAGTCGGCGAGGAGGTCAATATTGCCCTTGAGGTCTGCGGTGCATTCCTCGCCCTGGAGGCGCTCATACATGCCAAGAATGGTATACGCCCTGGCTCGCGGGCTGACGAGATCACCTGCCCAAACGATGCCGTCATCGAACATCTTCCTGGCGACTATTCTTATGTTTTCAGGAAGGCCGCTCGATGCGGCACACCCGCAGCCCCACATAGCGCGCCCAAAACAGTCCTGAGTACTGTCCTCAGCCAGAAACTGCCGTTCGTACGACATGAGATTCTGAAACCGGTGATCGGGGTCGTGGGCATGGTGCACGAAGGAGAGGTAATTGGCTGCCAGATCCAGGTCTTCCCCGGTGCGCTCGTAATGCTTTGCGGCGACAATCAGCGCCCGAGCATTGTCATCTGTGGTGTAACCAAGTTTGCGGTTTGGGATGCTGTGGACGGCATGCTGGAACAGCCCCGTGCAGTCGGTCAAGGCACGTAGGTACGCGAGGCTTATCGGCGGATGGGCCATCAGGACGATTGCCCCTTTCGCGATTCCGCCTGACTCACTTTCAGGTCTTTGCCCAAAGCGACCTTGGGCCGGGGACAGAGTCTGTGGAATAGGTCCAGATAGTCAATCGCGACGTTGAACCATGCAGCGCGCCGGCCATACTTGTATGCTTTGGTCTCCATCTGCTCGCGGATTACTGCGTCATCCAATATGCGATTTACCGCTCCGGAAAGCTGGTCGGGGCTTCGGAAGTCAACCAGCAGGCCTCTACCGCCGGAGAGCACCTCTTCGGCATAAAGATAGGGTGTAGAGACGATGGCCTTCCCACAGCCAAGCGCGTAGGCCAAAGTGCCGCTGACTATCTGATCGCGATTGAGATATGGGGTGATGTAGACATCCGTGGCGCAGAGATAGTTTATCAGCTCCTCCAGCTTGAGATACCGGTTGTTGAAGCGGACATTCTTCTCCAGGCCCAGATCGGCGACGATCTGAAGCAGTTCCTTGCGATAGCTCTCCCCCTCGTTGTGGCGGACTCCCGGGTGGGTCTCGCCGAGAACGAAGTACATGGCATCCGGATGCTTCTTCAGGATGCCGGGCATTGCCTGAATGCCGTACTCGATCCCCTTGCCCCGATTTATGAGGCCGAAGCTCGAGACAACCGGCCTGTCACTGATGCCAAGCGTTTTCTTGATCGTGGCGGCGCTCACTCGGTGAACGTTTGGGACGCCGTGCGGGATGATCGCAACCTTATTTGCCGGAACACCGTAATTGTTTACCAGCATCTCCTTGCCCATCTTGACCATGACCACCAGCGCATCGCACATTCGCCCGAGCTCCTGAACGATCCGCTTCTGATTGGGCCCGGGGTTGAACAGAACGGTATGCAGCGTGACAACAGAAGGCCTTTCGAGTTTCTCTACAAACTTCAGGACATATTCCCCATCCAGACCGCCGAAGATACCGTATTCGTGCTGCAGACTGACTCCCCTTACCGCTGAGTTGTTTACCATTTCCGCCGCGCGAACATATGATTGCGGATCTGATTTTGTAATCTGGAACTTCACGATTTTCGGGAACTGCTCGATATCCGCCCCCTCTCCCACCGCGATAACGAACGGATTGGAGAAAGGGGTATACTTCGATATCGCAGTTGACAAATCACGAGTGAAGGTGGCTATTCCGCATTCCTGCGGCGGATATGTCGCCACATACGCCAGATCTATGTGATTGAGGACTCTTCGAAGAAATCTGAACATGTTCAGATCTTCGGGTTCCCATTCATCGTCGGAAGCAGACGCCTTCGCGAAAAGGCGAGACTCTACCTCAACCTGCTTCGTCACCTTTCGCTTACTTGCCAATTACCTCTCCTGCGCTTTCCTGCTAACATTGCCGCTAACTGTACTAAGCTGCTGCTCGCTCCTATTGAGTATACCCCCTCTCAGGGTTTCAAGCTCCGAACAGCCTTTACTTCGTCTTCAAAAACTCTAAATACCTTGTTCAATCCCGTGATGCTCATCACCTTCTTGATCTGCGGTGTCGCCCCCGAAATGGCCAGGCCGCCGTTCTTTTCGGAAACCCGCCGCAATCCGCCGACGAGGGTACCCAAGCCGGAACTGTCAATGTAGTTTACGTTGGACATACCGATCACTACTCGTGACTCTCCCTCGTTGACTAGATCAACGATCGCTTCTCGGAGTTTCAGACACGTGTAAGCATCTACGTCGCCTGCCAGATCTACAACCGGAATGTCGTCCACCTTGCGGATTTTCATATCGAGGTCTGCTTCCATCGCCGTTTCTCCTTCCATGGTCGGAACAATGCAAGAAAACCGATGCCAATAACGAAACGTGTCTACGGAAGATGCGGTGTCGGTCCCAGGGATTACCAAAGTCCTGGTCGCTATTTCGACATCGGTACCTGTTATTCCTTCCAGGTACGGGCTTTCTTGCATGGTTTAGTCCATAGTTTTACAATGTCCGGGGAGGAACCAATGAAAACTGCGCTAATTGTAGGTACCGGAGTGGATTTCGGTACGACCGAAGGAGAATGGTCGGAGATCGCATCGCCTTATGGGGCGTCCATAACCATGGTCAATATTGGCGACCAGCCGGTAACGATCCTGAGAAGACACGGACCAGCAACGAACGTCCCGCCGCATCTAGTCAACTATAGGGCGAATATGCTGGCCCTCCAGGAGATGGGAGTCGAGCGGGTGATTGCCACAGCGGCGGTGGGCTCGATGCGTCAGGATCTGCCTCCGGGCTCGCTTGTAGTACTCGCCGACTTCATTGATTTCACGAAGCATCGTGAGCCGACAATCTATGACAGGCCCGGGCCCAAAGTGACACACACGGACTTCTCTACTCCGTATTGCCCTGAGATATCCGGAGCGCTTGAGCAGACTGCCGCCGAGTTTGGAATCCGCCTGGGCAAACGAGCGACCTACGTTTGTGTAGACGGCCCTCGGTACGAAACGCCGGCTGAAATCCGCATGTTCGCCCAATGGGGTGGTGACGTAGTGGGCATGACAGGTGTGCCGGAAGTGGTCTTCGCCCGAGAACTGGGAATGTGCTATGCCACGCTCGCCATAGTATCGAATCTCGCAGCGGGGATCAGTGAAAAGCCGCTTTCTCACAAGGAAGTCGTCGAGCAGGTGTCAAGACGCCGGGAGGAAGTTGGCAGCCTTCTGGAGCGGGCGGTTGCCCTGATACCGCAGACTCGTTCGTGCTGTACGACGCCTACCGGCGAATCATCTGCTTGAGTTCGGTCAGGTTGCCGGCGTTGAAGTAGGCTTCTTCCTCGGTTATCAGCCCTTCCTTGAAGTAACGAACGAGGCACTGGTTCATGGTCTGCATGCCCCAATAATTGCCTTCGCTGATCGCAGTGTAGAGCTGACTGGCGCGGCCTTCCTCGATCAGCTTGCTGACGGTCGGAGTGGCGACCATGATCTCGACTGCCGCGATTCTGCCGCTTCCATCCGCCTTGGGCAAGAGCTTCTGGGAGACGATCCCCCTCACCGAGTTGGACATTCTCATGCAGATCTGCTGCTTCTCGTGCGGCGGGAACATGTTGATGACTCGATCCATCGTCTCCGAGGCGCTGGTGGTATGGATCGTCGAAAGCACCAGGTGGCCGGTTTCCGAGGCTGAGAGGGCCACATGCATGGTCTCCACGTCTCTCATTTCACCAATCAAGATGACGTCGGGGCTTTGGCGCACGATATACTTGAGGGCGTCCGTGAAGGACTCAGTGTCAATCCCCACCTCGCGTTGATTGATCACCGAGAGTTTGTCTTCGTGAATGAACTCGATAGGGTCTTCGACAGTAATGACGTTGCAGGGCCGGGTGTTATTGATGACATCAATCATCGCTGCCAGGGTCGTGGACTTTCCGCATCCGGTAGGGCCGGTGACCAGTATGAGGCCCTGGCGATGAATGGTCAGGTCGCTCACGACCGGAGGCATGCCCAGTTCCTCCAGACTGAAGATATCCAGAGGAATGAGTCTGAGCACCATTCCCATGGTCCCCCGCTGTTGGTAGATATTGGCCCTGAATCGTGAAACACCCTCGATGGTGAAGGCGAGATCCAACTCATGACGCCGCTCGAACCGGCCAATCTGTTCTTGTGTCATGGTGCTGTAGGCCAGGTCCCTGACCTCTTCCGCGGTCAGCGGAGGCAAGTCGAGCTGGGCGATCTTGCCGCTCACTCTGAGCGTGGGGGGCGAATCTTCCTTCAAGAAGAGGTCTGACGCCTTCTGAGCGGCTGCATTCTTTGCCAATTCCTTGAGATCCATGCTGTGCCTCAACTCCTTCGAACTTGCCCTCGGTAGTCACCACGATGAGTATACCTGGACGTGAAAATGTACGCCAGGGTGGCGGCCATGAGCGCGAGCATAACAATAAGAACGACTGTTATGAGCGTGTTGCCTGAGCTTCCAGGGACAGTGGTGTTCCCCGGATTCACCTGTGTCCCGAGCGTCGGAAGCTCCAGGTTCTTGAACCCGGAGTCCTTCACATGTATAGAGTACCGATAAGCATTATTGCCACGGTTCAGCGTGATTTTCACCCATTTGTTTTCGAAGTTCCCCCAACCCCTGAAGTAGAAGTCCGGCGACATGAGGTATTGGACCTGAATGTCCTTGGAGTTCCTGAAGGCCTTAATGATCGGTTCGATGGGGATGATACCATCTGTCGTGGCAGCCGGCGTCATGAATTCCACCGAAGTCATGGGAAACTCGCCTGACTTTAAGATACTTCCTTCGGTAATGCTCACGCTAGCCGCGCTCCAGCCCGTCTCCTGGAGGAGTCTGGAGAGATCCGCTTCGGCTTGGGCTCTCGTGACGACTTTGGGATATGTGATCGAGACGGCGTTCCTGGAGGGGTTTCTGGTATCGACGAACAGAAGCACATCCGGCATACCGGCTGGCACCGCATTCTGGGAGAAGGCGGTGCCGATCGAGCACAAGAATATAAGGATCAGCGCGAGGAATGCAACCTTGATATTCATTAGAACTTCGAAGAGCGAAGGTTGGTGGAGCTGATGGGAGTCGAACCCACGACCTTCCCGACTATCGGGACGCTCCTCCAACTGAGCCGATATAAGACAACTGGTGGAGCTGATGGGAGTCGAACCCACGACCTCTTCCATGCCAAGGAAGCGCTCTCCCACTGAGCTACAGCCCCACTCGGAACGTCTGTATTATACAACATGCCGGTTTCGTATGCAATACTTCCATGCGCTGCAACTTGAGAGATTCAGGGCGAAGGAGTATCATAACAGCAAGCATTCATGAGGGAGGTAATCCATGGTAACCGCCATCGTTTTCTTAAACGCGGACAGGAAGAGAATCCCCGAAACGGCTCAGGAGCTGGCCGATATCGAGGGGGTCGCCGAAGTCTACTCGGTTTCCGGCGAGTGGGACATTGTGGCGGTTCTGCGAGTGAGGGAGTACGAGCAGATCGCCGCCCTGGTAACCGAGCACCTGCTGAAGATGCCGACCATAACTCGGACCCAGACCCTTATGGCGTTCCAGACGTATTCCAAGCATGACCTGGAGCACATCTTCGATATCGGGGTGCAGTAGGCTGCAATGCGTCAGTGCCTGATCTTATGCCTGCTGTCTATCCTTTCGTTCGGCTGCGTCCATGCAGACCAGTTTCAGCTCCTCAACTATCCCTTCCAAACGGAGAGGGATATGATCGGCTACAACTACCGGTGTGAGAAGCTCCTGGCCGGTCTGTCACACGAGAACCCCGATCCCGACCTGCAGGGCTACCTCCTCACTGCCGCCGCGTTCACTTCCACAGATGGGGAGTATTCCATCGTCAGCTTCTCAAAGTCACCGGACCCGGCGTTAGAACGACTGAGGAAGGAGTTCGGGCTGTCGCCGCCTCCCGGCGGGGCGATAGTAAGGCTCTACCGAACGAGGGGCGAGATGCCCGGGCCTATCGCGGACATGTTCAGGGACGAGGTGGTGAACGGCATCACCTGGGCACATCGGTTCATCGCGGTTATCAAGGATGACCATTCGGACGAGCAGATAAGGAATGCCGTCTCCCACGAGCTTGTGCACGCCTTCATGTCCTCAAAGATGGGGGAAGGGTTTGACAAGCTCCCAAAGTGGTTCAAAGAGGGCACGGCACTCTACATTCCCGGCGGCAAGACCCTTTACGTGTCGGAAAACTCACGGGGACAGAGCAGTGTGAGCTGGACGCCTCAGGAGTACAACGAATACCGAACCATATTCCGCTATCTCAGGGCGAAACTTGGCGAACAGGGTGTAATAGCATTGGTGGATGCCGTCATGGAGAAGCAGTCCGTGGATGGGCCGCTTCGCTCAGTCGGGATCAGGGATGAAGGCGCTTTAAAGGCGGAGGCGCTACACTGGGATACGATGCGTCAGGTGAAATGGTCGGGGCTGATGGTCGGTGTGGTAGCCATTCTGCTCGGCATCATCATAAGGGCCCATCGGAGAGCGGTTCTTCTCTATGACCTGCGCCTGGCCGTGATGTATGCTAACCTGGAAGCCGCGGAGGATGCGATCAACCGGGGAGCGAGTGTCAATGCACCGGATCGTTTGGGGCGAACGCCTCTGGATATGGCGGCGGGAAATGAGGCAATGATCGAGCTGTTAAGGCAGCATGGCGGCCGTCACGGGAATTAGAGGCCGAAATCGAGGATTTGAAGGGCGCATTGGCGGGAGTGTAAGTGTCACTCCCGCCCGACTCGGCCTAGGCCGCCTTAGCCTCCTCGTGGCCGTTCGTCGAACACTGCAACATGGCCTTCAGAATGTCTACTCTGCTCACTATGCCGACAGGTTTGCCATTCCGGGTTACCGGGACTCGCTTGAACCTTCGCACGAGCACCACTCCGGCAGCATCGAGTATCGTCTCATGGTCTGCGATAGTGGTCACATTCTTGGCCATGATGCTGCTGACGGGCTGCTCCGCCATTTCATAAAAGCGGCTTTGCAGCGCCTCGATCCGCGTTTCTATGGTATCGCACAGCAGAAAGTCGGTGTTCCTCGGCATCATCGCCTGAATCACGTCATACTCCGTCACCAGGCCCACGAGATCGCCCTGGGAGTCGACAACCGGTAGACCACTAATACAGGAATCGTGCATCAAGGCTACCGCTTCGCCCAGAGGGGTTTCCTCGCTGATTGTTACTACGGGGGACATCATTATGTCTTTGACTAGCAGCACTACCACATACCTCCGATGAAAAATGAACGCATTTGTGCAGTGCGTGACAAGAACATTATTGGCGTAAGGCTCGGGACACCTAAGCGGAAGCGGTCAATTGCACGTTGGCGGGAGTGTGTGGGAATCGAACCCACCCGAGAACTTCATCAGCCCTCACACAGGTTTTGAAGACCAGGAGAGCCACCAGGCCCCATCCACCCCCGAGTGGATGTGGGATAAGTATACGAAGTCGAGGCCGGTGTGTCAATGAACATCGAACGCTGAACGTTGAACGTCGAACGCTGAACCGCGGAATCGGCTAATTCGTCGGCTGGCAGTTCGGCTGGCGGAGTTGCTCATGGAGCTCTTCCGGCAGCTCGACCAGATTCGCCTCGACAATGGCGAGGAACGCCTCCACGATGAGTGGGTCGAACTGCGACTCGCAGCACTTGCTAAGCTCCTTGAGCGCCTCGCTGATGGGCCTCGCATCTCGCCAGGGGAGATCGGAGACCAGCATGTCGAACGTCTCCGCGACAGCGATTATCCGAGCGCCAAGTGGAATGTCATGTCCGACCAGACCGTCGGGATAGCCTTTTCCATCAAACCGCTCGTGATGATGCTTGATCATCGGCAGGGAGTCCTTCAACCCCTCTACCCGCTCGAGCATTCGGATGGCGATGCTGGAGTGGAGTCTCATGATCTCAAACTCGCGCTCGGTAAGGCGGCCGAGCTTTTCAACTATCTCGCGGGTTATGCCGACTTTGCCCACGTCATGGAGGATTGCGGCGGAGCGGAGGTCTTTCAGAATCTTGTCCGGCAAATCGAGATGTTTTCCGATGGCTACTGAGTAGACGGCTACGCGTTCGCTGTGGCCGTCGGGAGCCCCAACGCTTGCAGATCGCAGATTAAGCATTCGTGCAAGGGCATTGGACTCGGATTCGATCTCTTTCGATTGTGAAACGGGTTGAGGATTCTCTTCCTGAGCGCGCTTTCCCAACATCTGTTATCACCTGTAAGGACAATATAAGGAAAATCAGACGATAGTATTATCGGTTGGGATGTGAGATGGCCGCAGGCTAATCGGCGAAAATCCGTCCGGCCGCTTTTGCGATGGCTGGGATTTCTGCATCATCAACGGTCCGCATGTCCAGCAGGAACAGGTCGTCCCCCACCCTTCCGAAGACTGGAGGATCGGATAATCGGAGCTCCCTTGCAAGATCGAGCGGGCTGAGAGACTTGCTCGTGAGCGCCACCAACCTGGTTGGCAGGCTCTGACCCGGCAATGATCCTCCGCCGACTTCCGAGAAGCCATCAATGATCTCAACGCGCATGTCCCGAATCTCACTGAGCAGGTCGGCTGCCTTCCTGGCGGACCGCTCGATGTCCTCGATTGGCCTCGATATCGCCTTGAGGGTCGAAACGGTGGTGGTGATGGTCTCAGGGTCCAAGTAGAGCCTCAGGGTGGCTTCCAGGGCGGCAATGGTCAGTTTCCCTATCCGCAGCGCCCGAGCAAGGGGATTCTTCATCATGGCATCCACAAGGTCTTTGCGGCCGACGATCAATCCGGCCTGAGGCCCGCCCAGGAGCTTGTCGCCGCTGAAGGTTACTACGTCCACGCCCGCCCGGATGCTATCCTGAATGAGCGGCTCGCCCCTCAGGCCGAACTGCGCCATATCAATGAGCGCTCCGCTGCCGGCATCGTCCATCACCGGTATACCGTGCCGCCGCCCGAGGTCAACCAGCTCCTCTATGGATGCCTCCTCCGTGAAGCCGACGACCCGGAAATTGCTCGTGTGCACCCTCAGAATGAGGGCAGTGTCGGGGGAAATCGCCGCCTCATAGTCCTTGATTCGAGTGCGGTTCGTCGTTCCGACCTCGACCAGGCGTGCGCCCGCTCGGGCCATGATATCCGGCAGCCTGAACGACCCCCCGATCTCCACCAATTGCCCCCGGGAGACGATGACCTCCATCCCGATGGCAAGCGTATTCAGGGCCAGCAAGACGGCCGCGGCGTTGTTGTTTACGGCGAAACCGGCCTCTGCCCCGCATAGCTCGGCGAGCAATCGGTCGAAATGCCGCTGACGTGAGCCTCTTGCGCCGGTCTGCATATCCGTTTCGAGATTGGAGTGGGCGCATGCAGTGGACTGCAGAGCATCACAAGCCGCCTGGGGAAGAACGGCACGCCCAAGGCCCGTATGGAGCACAATCCCGGTGGCGTTGATCACTTTCCTGAGAGACGGCGCTGCCAATTGAAGCGCCAGCTCGCGGGCTTGATCTACTATTATTTGGTCACTCGAAAGGTCCGTGATGTTGCCGGCAAGGATCCCCGAACGCATATCTTCCAGCGTCTGCCTGATTGCTTGGATAGTAATGCTTCGGGGGACATCCAGGCTTGCCAGGGCCGGCTCGCTCATCAGCCTGTCCACCGACGGCAGCTTCCTGACCAGATTGTGCCGGGCATCCGCCATAAAGAAACTCCTTGTCTGCCAGGGTCTCTTATATGTTACCACAATTTGCCGGCACGGATAATAGAAATCATCAACCAGGCCGCGAGAACGAACGATAAGCCGAAGCCTATAATGCCTAGAATGGAATAGCCTCGCCACAACGGCCCAACCTTGGAGGAGATGATGAGCGCCGAGCCTATGATAATCGCCGACGACATCAGGGCGAAGGAAAGACGATTGGCGGACCGGTCAAGCTCGTGCATGGGATCTTCCAGACCCTCGTGCTTGAATATGACGCGGAATGCACCCTCCGCCATCCGATCGAGGACCTCCGAGGTCCGGTGAGGGAGCTCAAGGAGCAGCCACTTCCAATAAAGCAGAGTGTGATAGGTCTGCTCCTTGAGGGTAGAGACCTTCAACTCGTCTTGTACGGAGCGGGCGATGTACGGGCGAGCCTCGGACGCAAAATCGAAATCGGGGTTAAGCTGCAGATCTATTCCCTCCACGATAATGATGACCTTGACCAGCAGGCTAAGGCTTGCCGGCAGCCGGACGTTATGCCTGGAGCTTATCTGGATGGCGCGCTTCAGGATTTCACCTATTCGGACGTCTCGGAGGGGCGCGCCATAGTACTGCCGAAGAATACGATCGATCTCCTGCGTGAATCGCTTGCGGTCGAGATCGGTCGGGGCGGTGCCCATTGCAAGGAGCACTTCCGAAAAACCGGCGGAATCCTGCTGGATGTACTCGGTAATGAGCATGGTGACAAAGGCCTTGAGCTGCCTGTCCAACTTACCGACCATGCCATAGTCCACGAAGGCCACGACACTCTCATCGAGGACGAGCAGGTTGCCCGGGTGCGGATCTGCGTGGAAGAATCCGTCAACGAACACCATCTTAAAGATGGCCCTGGAAAGATTGTCGGCGATCTGCGTTCGATTGTAGCCATGGGCGTCGAGTGCCTGGAGGTCTGTCACCTTGATCCCCGAGATACGATCGGACGTCAGGACGCGGCTCGTCGTCCGATCCCAGATCGTGCCTGCCATTCGAACCGAGGGCACTTCCGCGAAGTTTGCCTTGAATATGTCTCCGTTTCGGCCCTCATGCGCATAGTCTAACTCCTGGCGCAGAGTGATTGAGAATTCCTCCGCAAGATCAGTGAGACCGAATAGCCGTGCCTGCTTGCTGCGGCTTTCAAGCAGGCGGGCGATGCCGGCAAGCATCTCCAGATCGTTCTCGATAACCTGCCTGATGCCGGGCCGCTGGACCTTCACCACGACCGGAGTCCCATCGGTGAGTATGGCATAGTGGGTCTGGCCGAGGGATGCTGCTGCGAACGGATGATCGTTGAAGCTGCGGAAGAGCTGATTGATTGGCTGGCCCAGGTCTTCCTCTATGACCTGGACAGCTTCGGCAGACGGGAAAGGCAGGGCTTCATCCTGGAGTTTCTCCAGTTCGGCCGCGTAATCCGCAGGAATGACGTCAGGACGCGTGGACAGGACTTGGCCGAGCTTTACGAAAGTTGGCCCAAGCTCCTCGAGAGTCTCCCTCACCTGAACCGGACCCGGCGGTACCCCCGCCCTGCGGGCGCGAAGACTAAAAATGCCTGCCAGGCCGATTCTCGACAGCAGGCTCTCCCACCCATGCTTTGCCAGTATGCGACCAATCTCGAGATATCGCTCGAGATGCCGTCTTTTTCGCTCGAGGATCACACGAAACCGCCGTTCTTCGTTCCTCTTCCTTCGCTCCTCGTTCCGATTCGACCCAAGAACGATGAACTATGAACGATACTGACTCACCCTTCCACGGACTCCTTCTCTGGGAACGCCATTTGGTCAATCTTTCTTTCCAGGGAGTCAATCCTGCTCTCCAACATGGCGACCTGCGTTCTGTCGGCGACCCCAAGGTCTTTCAGGGTCTCACGGACCTGGGTCTTAATCCTCTCGTTTGCAGTCTGGCGCTGCTCGTCCGCTCGTGACAGGAGTTCGTTGTAGAGCTTGCGGCCTTCCTCCATGGATATCTCCCCTCGCTCGACGAAATCATCCACCATCTGCCTGAGCTTGTCAGCCGCCATATCGGCCGCTCCCACGCCGATAAGCATCATTTTGCGAAGTGACTCAAACATTCGGCACCTCCGTTCATTCCGATATATACCCCGGCAGGCAACCGATCAATCACGGTGCCAGTTGACCCTCACCAGCTTGCCATCTTCCGGCCACTGGTACTCCACCTTCCCGTCATAGGCCTTCTTCAAAGCCCTCCCGACTTTCTGGGCGAGCTTTTCATTCGTGGTGTACACCACCATCCCATCATCCGAGCGCTCGATGTCCATTATCCGCTCGAGCGGGTTGATCTTCATTGCGATAGCGTTCTCATTGTTCACCAGGTTGACGATCTCCTGCTCACGATCGGCCGCGAACCGCCCGGAGATGGTCAATACGCCGCCTGGGACGCGGTCTCTGATCTTCTGGCAAGCGGGGCATAATACCTCGGTCACCTGCTTCGCTTCTTTCAATTCTCGGCCTGCTTCGCTTTCCAGTTGCCATCTGCCATTAGAGAATACGGATCGGCATTCCCGGCAAACTGCCACCTCATCAGGCTTCATCTCTGGGAGATACGGATCCCCATAGTTCTGTATCTGGTTGCGGATCCTTGTCGGAGCGTCACGTTCCTGGGAGTTCATTAGCAGACTCCTTTCCTGGTAGATGATTACCCGGCACTCTCGGAGCACAAACAACGCTGCAGAAGCGGTGGGTAAAGGAGCGCAGGCTAGAAGTTTCGGTAGGCGTACAGCAGCTCGGCGGAGATGAAGATAATGAGGATCAGGGCGATGACGGCTATTCTTATCAGGATAGGAAGCGCCCCAAGCGCGAGAACGACGATCACAATCGCCGCCATGGTAATAGCCCACGCAATCGCAATCTGTTTCAGGGCGCCTCCGCCCAGCCACTTCATCATCTCGGTCTTCGCCTTGAGATTGCCTTCGCAATTGTAGCAGTGCGTTCTGTCGGGGGAATTGCTGAAGCCGCATGAAGGGCAGACGATCGGTGGGGTCTTCCTTCTATCCAGCTCCTCGATATACTCCCTTAGCAGATAGGCCTCGTGCTTGCTTTCGGGGGATTGCTGGACGACGATGGACATTTCTGCAATCGCTTCGTCCAGATGATGCTTCTTGTAGAGCGTCTCCGCCAGTCGCCCTCGCGCGGCGAGGTTCTTCGGGTCGCTGGCCAATGCTTCGCGGAATCTCACGATTTGTTCGTCGTATAGCTTGCGGATGATCCGGCGGTCCTGGGTGAACGAGTAAACAAGCAGGCATGCAAAGCCAATGGCGACGGGCACTGCAACTACCAGGTTCAGAGTCACGATAGCCAGGATGAGCCCGACGTACGCCCCACCGATGACAACGCATTCCAGGCCGCCGATTGCGCCTTCGATATACAGAATCAGTATCCTGTGCAGAATGACTCCGCCAATAATGGCAAAGAAAGTGACCGTAAAGACCCCGAAAATGACGCTGCCGATGTCGGCCATGATCTACTCCTTGAGCATCTGCACGGAAAACTTGCTGTCGAGTGTCCACGTGTTGACGACGGAGTGCACTGTGCCCTCCGCAGACAACAACCGGCCTGCATTGATGCCGAAAACAAGTGCTGACTGCGCCTCTTGCTTGTTCGGCGAATCATCCGCAGTTGTCTGCGTCTGCTTGATCGTTGCGCGCCGCTCGCCCGAAATGTCTTTGACCTCCTGAAAGGTCGAGGCCACCTTGATCGCGGTTGCGGAAGGCAGGAGGACATCCGCAGACCATGAGCCTCCAACGGCAATCGGTTGCTCAGGGAGACTCGCAAGGATTATGAGCGGCGTGATCGCTCCCGAGTCCATGAGCGCCCGGCGGGTGCTGTTATCCTGCACCTGCTCCTCTTGGGGAGGGAAGATGACCTTGCCGCTCGGAGTTACTTGAAGAGTCCGCGGGTTATTCCCGGCGGAAAAGGCGTTCGTCTCGTGCTTCCCCGTCTTGATCGTAGCTGATTCGATCTCCGTAGATATCGTTGCCGTGCCATCTTCTGAAACCTGGTCGCAACGCATTCGCACCTTTGAAGTGACCTGGGCCTCGATCGGCACGGGCTTCTCCGACCCGGGAAAGGTCCGAGTGCCGGTGATATGCTGGACGATCTTGTATCGGACCGTCTGGTTGGGCGGGAACTTATGCGCCAGCGAAACAAGTCGCTCACCTTGGGCGAATAGGCTTCCAGAGCCCAGCAATAGGAGGGCCAGGACTAGAGGCAGTGCTCTTTTCATGGTAAGCTCATTCTACTTTCGACTTCGGGCCATGTCAAGCGACTGCCCAGTTTCACGATCATGCCTTCTGGGAATATACAATCGGAGGTGCGAACGTGTTCTGGAGAATCCTCGTTACAGCACTGATGGTTGCGGCGGCGGTGGGAGTCGTGGTCCAGCACACGGTAACGGATAGCGAACTGGTCACTGCCGCGCAGGTAAAAGCGAGCAGGTTCTCGCAAGGCGCCATCAGCCTCAAGGGCACGATTACCTACGTGAGCGATGACAATACCTTCATTTTGGAGGATGGCACCGGCAAGGTGGAGCTTTCGACCTGCCCAGTCTGGTACAAGCGGATTGACTTGCATCAAGGCGATGAAGTAGGAATTATCGGCGAGGTAATGAGAAACCCCTCTCTGCGGACGAAATCGGACTTTGTCTTGAGCGTCTACAAGATCTTCAAAGACGGCGACGTGATTCCTGTGCGCAGGAGACCCGGGAAACCGCCCTGGAGTTCACACCGGCTGCCTGAATCTGGGAACGGCTATTGAACGAAGAAAACCTTGGTTATCTGCCTCACGGTGGCCCCCGCTGCATCCACGGCTCTCATCTCGGCCAAGTGCTCGCCTTTGGATAGGGCCGAAGTGTCTATGTTAAACACATAGGGCTCGGCGTTGATCGCCCCCCGGAACACCCCATCCACATATAGCCTGACGTACTTTGTGCCTTCAAGGCCGTCTCCCTCTAGCTGAATGGTGAGCGTTCCCGAAACAAGGGTGCCGTCCCTGGCGGCCTTCGCTCGGCAGATCTCCATGTACTCGGCATTGCGCTGCGCCAGTTGAGCTTTCACCCATTCGCTGGTGAGCTTCGGGAAACGGATTCGGAAGTCGGTGAAGGAAGCGAGGGCATCCTCATGGACGCCCACTAGCTGCGGGAGCGGCATCCAATCCGCACCTTCTTTCCTGGCCTCCACAAGGAAGGACTTCGTCTCGTCGGTCGGATCGTAGAAAAGCCCGAAGTACCCGGAGAACAGAGGCGGCGCTCCCTCCAGCCATGACTTCGAAACCGGCTCGACGATCATGACTTGCGCGACCTCCAGGGCTTCTTTCCCATGTCTGGAGGGCTGGATCATGAATCCGCCCCTCGTTTCCACAGGCCCACCGTCTTTTGGGCCATCCACAATCGGCGCCGTCGAGATTGTCAGGACGCCGGTATGGCTCGTATTGATCCGCCCGACTCCTGTATAGCCGGTCGCATCGAACCGGCCTGCCCCTCTCACGGGCCTCTGCACCTTCGCGATCGTCTCCCTGCGATCCGAGTAAACTGCCTTGACCAGACCGCCCTTCCGATTCTCGATGATTATGGCGTCGGGATAGCGATCGGGGATGGTGACTTCGATCACCAGGATATCATGCTCTTGCGGCACATAGCCGTCAGGGATGGGCACGAGGTCATTGCCCATCTGTTTGAAGACCCTGTTGCCCACAAGCGGCGCCAGATTGCGGAAGATGGCCCGGCCTGTGGGAATGTCGGTGAGAATGGCGGAGCTTTCCGACGAATAGCCTCCAAAGCCCTTGGGCGTCTGTGCGAACTCGGCCGGCACGATACTCATGACCTTGGAGGCAGGCCGAGCGCATTCCTTTGCGCCTGCGGTCTTGATCCTGATGCCGTGAACGGCAGTTGCGGCGACCGTGCCCGGAACGGCATATATGCTCGCGAGATACCCTACGCTGCTTACAGTCGCAGGACGTGTGACTTTTCCGATCTTGAGATAGGTCTTGGTGGCGTCTGCACTGACTTCCACCGCGCCCGATTCGCCATTGAACACTCGAATCCGGTACAACTCCTGAGCGCATTGTGCATGGGAAGCGATAAGCAAGACAAGGACCGGGATAAGGAGCTTTGCGCGCATGACTAGGACCTGAATTCCTCTTCGATCAGACGCCACCAGTCATACTGCTCCAGGTAGATGAGGTCGAAGAGCATGGCTCCCTGTGAGTTGCCGAGCGCCGCCTGAATCGCCCTGCGGAAGTCTTCCGGCTTGCCGGCGTAATCCTTCAGATATAGGCTTGCGTAGACGGGGCAGGCTTCGTTTACGACCCTGCACGACAACCGAGCTGCGGCTTCGACCGTGGCGCCTTCCGATCGGCCGGCCGTCCTCGCTTCGGCGATGGTGGGGGTTCGGTAGTAGCACCCGGTGCAGAGGTAGTCGAACAACTCGGCGATTCCAGTCTGGTTGTACTGCGGCGTCATCCAATCGTATCCCGCATGGAACTTCTCGCTTGCCCAATTGACTCCCACGTCGAAATAAGGTTCATACCACGAACCAACGTAGTTGCCGACGATCAGATCAGGCTTGATCGAGCGAATGAGACCGATCGCTTCCTGGGCAAACCCCTTGATCTGCCATGCACGCCACTCCAGCCATTGTTTGTAGTACCTCCCGTGCTTCGGCGAGGGCTCACCGATCAGGAAGATGTCATCCGGCCAGGTGACTGGTCCCTGCCCGAGCCATGCCTCGAATGCCTCACGGCTGGTTTGGCTGAAGTCGGCGTAGAGGTTCGGATAGCGCATCCTGTCGAAGGTGATGCCGTCAATCTCATACTTGGACACGATCTCCCGCACGATCTTGAGTTCGTACTCTCGCGCCGGACCTATCGGGTTAATAAATATCCCAAAGGAGAATGTGCCCGATTCCTCGGATCGCTTGAACCCATCGGCCTCGTATGAGATCACCTGCCATTCCGGATGCTGGTAGGCCGGTCCCCTGCCCCATTCTCGATGACCCTCCGAAAAAACGTTCATGCCCGCATGAACCTGGATTCCTCTTGACCGTCTTTCCTCGATTGCCGCCGCCAGGAGGTCGAACGATTTCGGGTACGCGAATCCATTCACTTCCCCCAGCCTTGGCGCGTACTCGCTCAGATAGAGGACTTCGCCGCCCAAAGGCTTCACATCAACCATGACAACGTCAATGCCCGCTCCTTTCGCCTTGTCGAGGACGAGGGCGACGTCGGCACGGGTCGAGAGTCGGTGACAGTTCGCCTCGGCATCGAGCCAGAGAAGTTTCTTCTTGCGGCTATTCAATTGCTACCTCTTGGCATTCACTGTGCCCGGAGCGCCGACCGGTCGGATGATCAGAGTAGCCGGATACGCAGACCCCGACAGCGGAATGGTCTGGATGGAAACGACTTTGCTCCTGCCGGCGGGAATGGTGACCCGGCCGATGCTGGTCTCCAAAGGAGGAGAGAGCATTTTCACTCGGACCAGATTGCCGTCAACGAGGAAGATCCCGCTCGCAGGGCCTGCCGTTGCCTCGAATACCAATTCGGTGGTGAGAGGGTCAGCCATCGGATTCTCGAGGGTGGCTTTGATGTCGTAGGTGACGCCGTAGTTCCCATAAAGCTGTTTGTCCAGGCTGGCGTGCTTCAGGCCCTCTTTCCCAAGGCGCAGGAAGACCCACGGCTTGCCGGCAGTGTACTTGACTTCCATGTTTACCACCGGCTCGGGATAAATGTGGTCCGAAACGGCAATCTTCGAGAGGTCCACATCGCCAACAGGGATGACGGCTTCAGGCGGATCCTCTTCCAGGCGCTGGTCTTCGGGCTTGGCGATCACGCGCACCAGGAGCGGCTGCCCGGAAATCTGCCTCAGTTCCATGATGCCGCTCGCCGTATATGGAGAATTGAGGGACTGACTCACCAGCAATCGTCTGGTTCCCGGCGGCAAATCAATGACTCTGCCGATGAAGCTTCGATGGTTCTCCATGAACTCCAAGCCTGCCTTATAGCCCACTATGACCGTGTCGATCATCGGCAGGGAGACCCCATCTATGACATGAAGGCTTGCAGGGGCTGGGGATGGATTCAGGACGTCAATCACAAGACCGATCCGCCGCCCCATCATATTCTGATGGTGATAGAGCAGTCGAACCGCATGCTCAGGGGAGGCTATCCGCCCGGTGAACAGCACTTGATATTTCTCTACTCTCTCAGGATCGTTGCTGTACATTATCCACGACGTAGGAACTCGCGGCAGCGGCTGATTTCGCACTTCCACGTTGATCGCGAGTTTGACGGGAAGGCAATTGTCTCCGACCGCCTCTATCTTCATCTGGATCCGTGCAACTCTGGTAGGTTGGAGATCACTCGCCCACGGACCGCAGTCAAGGGATGCGATCCTCGCCCCCGGTTCGAGTACGACAGATTGGCGAGCAGCATCGCGAGCGGCAAGCAAGACCATCGAAGAAGGGGCATTCCAGCCGGTCACGACCGCCTTCCTGGCAGGCATGAGGGTCGCAGCATATTTCCTAACCGCGACAGTGATCTGTACCGAAGAGTCCTCACACTTTATGGTTGCAGTACCATTCCCCACCGCTTTTCCGGTTATCGTGAGCACCCCCGGCTTTCCCGTAATCGAAATCAGAGCCGGGTCAGAGACCTCAGCCTGAACGGGGCCGGTGAGCAGCGATTGCACGTTGACGATCCGGCTCTCGCCGAGCGGTATCATGAGGGAGGTCGGATCCGCTGAGAGCGGCGGCATGGTTAGTAGTTTCCGAAGGTTCATGACCCACGAGGCGGCCAGTGATTCGGCAGGCGTCTTATGGGCATGTGCCTCGGCGGCGGTCACCACCAGCAGCAGCGAGTCGCCGACCATTATTCGAGCAGTGCGCCCGGAAGCCTTCGAGTAGATTGTTTTTGCGTCGAACCCTTTCTGGATATGTGCCGCCAGTCGGTCCGACGCGATCTGCGCACGCCGAGACGGCGAAAGGCTGCCGTTGGAGGTCATGACATGGACGGCTTGCCGGCCGTTGACCATAACGTATGCCGTGCCGTCCTTCTGAGCTTCAACGCCCACTCGGATCACGAGCTTGGCCCATGAAACGGAGGCGAGCATAGTCAGAAGAACGATCGCGGTATAGAGTATATGTCTACGGTGCATCTAGGGCTAAATCCTCCCGAACATTTTATCCAAGTCTCGGTTCGAAATGCAAACGACGATCGGCCTGCCATGCGGGCACAGGTATGGATTGCTGGTCTGTCGCAACTCCGATACCAGCCTTGCCATCTCGTCGTACGAGAGCCTGTCGCCGGCCTTGACCGCCATCTTGCAGGCGGTAGTGGCAAGCACGGCCTCACGGTGGATCATGAGTCTCTTTGCGAGCGTAAGCTCGGTAAGCTCCTCAATCGTATCCCTAAGGATCTGCTCGTAATTCTTTTCGGCGATCAAGGCAGGAACGGCCCGAACGACAAAAGCGTCCTTCCCAAATGGCTCGATCTCAAATCCGAGGGATTGGAGGTCATCCAGCTTGTTCTCCAGCACGAGCGCTTCGCGCCGTCCCAGCGAGAGAGTAAACGGCATCATCAGCCGCTGAACCTCAATGTCCCCCTCGGCATTGGCAAGCTGATCATAAAGTATACGCTCATGTACTATATGTTGATCCAGAAGTAGAATTCCTTTAGGGCTCTGTGCAACTATGTACATGTTTCGGGCCTGAACTAATACACTTGCGCCTGAGAGGAGATCGCCGTCATCCACTGCTTCTGAGTTCTGAACCTCCTCAGGCGGTTGAGCCATTCTTGCCGCGAGCGCTCCCCGGAAGGCCTCCAGATCGAGCGAACCCGCAGATGGGGTCATCGGCCGCGAATCAGGCAGGGCGAAGGTTGGCCTGTGGATGGCGGGAATCGCGCTCGGCAGCTCATCAACTCCCGTTGGCGAAACCGCCGACGAGGAGAGCGCATCCCTGACTGACATGGCCAGCAGGTTATGGACCTCATATTCCCTGGTGAACTTGACCTCGATCTTTGTGGGGTGAACGTTCACATCCACGAGCTGTGGATCAACGTCCACAAACCCAACGAATAGCGGAAACCTTCCCTGGGGCAATATCCCCCGGTAGGCGTCATCCAAGGCGTGAATGAGATTCCGGTTTCGCACGAACCGCCGGTTCACGAAGAAGAACTGCCCCGATCTGTTCGGCTTCGAGTAGGACGGCCGCGAAACGACTCCGTAGACACGATATGAGCCTGATTCGCCCTCGACGGGAATCACCGCCTCGGCGGCATCTCTGCCAAAGACGGTGAGAATGGCATCGAGTAGTCGGCTCGAACCCGGCGACTTCAGAATCTGGCGGTCGTTGTGGAAAAGGGTGATGTCGGCCTCGCAGTGGGAGATCACGAAGCGGTTGACCAATTCCACGATGTGCCCAAGCTCGGTCTGAGCGGTCTTGAGGAACTTCTGACGGGCAGGGACGTTCTGAAAAAGCTCGCTGACGCTGATGGAAGTCCCGACCGGAGCCCCGGTCTCGGAGACTTCGAGAATCTCGCCGCCTGCACAGACCGCCAGCGCGCCGAAGTCATCGCCCTCTCGCTTGGTGACGATTTCCATACGGGAGACTGAGGCAATGCTCGGAAGCGCCTCGCCTCGGAAACCGAGGGTTCGGATGGCAAACAGGTCCTCCGCCGAGGAGATCTTCGAGGTCGCATGCCTCTTCAGGGCGAGGACGGCATCCTCTCGACACATGCCGACCCCATTGTCCGTGACCCGAATCAGCCGCTTGCCGCCATCCGCAAGCTCGATCCTAATCTCGGTCGCACGGGCATCGAGGGCATTCTCGACCAGTTCCTTGACCACTGACGCCGGCCGCTCGATCACCTCGCCCGCCGCGATCTTATTCGCCGTATCCTCGCTTAGGACCCGGATTATG
>Ga0307379_10000562_pt1 | contig 62057 bp, 55 predicted proteins | sample UN2MG_FD_202237 | JGI IMG/M metagenome (GOLD analysis project Ga0307379, IMG submission 202237) | Soil microbial communities from Risofladan, Vaasa, Finland - UN-2 | ecosystem: Environmental > Terrestrial > Soil > Coastal area > Acid sulfate soil | place: Finland: Risofladan, Vaasa | collected... | reverse complement strand
AGGAAGCAGAAAATAAAAAAAAGTAGTTTGAATAAAGGATTGTTTATTATCGAGATAGAGGAGCCCTAAATGAAAAAATTTCATCTTATTTTTTTAGCTATTTTATTGTGTTTGATTTTCACCCGGTTCTCCTCAGCTCAGGACCAGGAAGAAGGGATGTTTCGGGCAGTTTCTATAACACCTGGGATTGGATTTGAATATTTTTCACGAACAATAAGCTGGGATGATGACCAGTACACGTCAAAGCTAAAATCTTCTTTTATCACATTCAACACAGAATTCGAATTTAGGAAGGGATTCTTCATCAATGCCATTTTAGGGTATGCAATGCCCGGCTCCAGTTATAACGAACTGACATTTAGAGAACTCCCTATTTCTGTAGAATTGGATGTCGGGGCTATTAAAGGATATCTCGTTGGGGCGGAAATCAAAAAAAGCCTTATTTATGCTAAAGATCTCCAGGTAGATGTTCTTGGTCAATTCTTTTATTATATGGGAACAAAAAAAGAATGGGAGATTCCAGATCTTGCAGTAGATGGAACCGTGGAAGGGGATCCCTCCTGGATGAGAGCTTCTATAGGGCCTGTCTTCACTTATAGTGGCTTTGACTCTTTTTATCCTTATATCTATTTAAATTTCAACAAACTCTGGGGAAAGTTCAAGATGGTGCAAACGATTCAAGATTTAACAGGAAGTGAGGATAAAAAAATATCCGGAGCTAGTTCATTCAGTGCTTCTCTGGGATCCATCTTTAAACTCTCTGAGGTTTTCGGTATTAAAACAGAAGCAAGCTTTATACCTCATGGAGATAGAGTCGATTTTGGCTTCACAGCTAGGATCATGTATTCTTTTTGATTTTTTTGGGAGGAAATAATGAAAAGAGAGAAAATAATCTTAGCCTTTTTTGTAATACCTATCTTTCTCTTTTCGGCAAGCCTTAAACATTGGAAGCTTGATAGGGGAAAAAATAATAACTCGGTACTTTTTCCGCAACAAATAACATCTTTAAAAAAAGTCCAGTCCCTTCAATCCAAGGGAAACAATAGCGGGCAGGATCAAGTCTCACCTAAAACCAAACTTGATTTTCCAGAAAAGGCGAAAGACTCCTCGGGTAAAGCTTACCGGCCCAGGGAAGCGGAAATTTTCACACCAGGAGGGAATAGAGATTTCAGGTCTGAAAGAGCCAGAAGGCCAGATCGCCCCGTTATTCGTCGTCAAATCAAACATCTAAACAACGGCCTGCCTTTTCGTTACGAGGGACCACCTTATAGACCGGATGAAGTTCTGGTCAAATTCAAGCCCACTCTTTCAGATCAGACGATAGAAGCAACCATTGCTTCTTATCAGGGCAAAAAAATCAAAAGAATCCCGAGAATCAATGTTTACAAGATTCAAGTCCAGACAGGCACGACCTTGGAGGAAACGCTTTTTGCCCTGATGAGCAATCCTGATGTAGAATATGCTGAACCAAACTATATCACTCATGTTACAGTAACTCCCAATGATTCACTTTTTGATTATCAATATGCTCTTTACAACAGCGGGCAAGACATAGGGCCTCCAGGAAGCCCCCAGGGAATAGAAAGAGCTGACACCAAAGCCACGAACACCTGGGAAGAAACAAAAGGAGATGAAAATATAATAATTGCCATTCTTGATACAGGTGTGGACTTAAATCATCCGGATCTAATTGATAAGATTTATTCGAGTGGTTACGACTTTATCAATGATGACTCTGATGCCACTGATGACCACGCTCACGGAACTCACGTTGCAGGGATCGCAGCAGCCGAGACAAACAACGGCGAAGGAATTGCTGGAGTGGCCTGGAACTGCAAAATTTTGCCTGTAAAAATATTGGATGACCTGGGCGATGGCAGCACTTTTGAACTGGCTGAGGGCATAATTTGGGCAGCAGATAATGGAGCAGATGTGATTAATCTCAGCTTAGGAGCCGATTTTCCATCGACAACTTTAGAAAATGCCTTAAAATATGCCTATGACATGAATGTAGTGATCGTAGCCTCTGCTGGGAATGACGGAGGCGCTGTCGACTATCCAGCAGCTTATGATGATTACTGCCTGGCTGTGGCTGCGACAGATTACAATGATGAAAGAGTGGATTTCTCAAACTCGGGAGGACTCTGGGAATCAAACTATGGGCCTGAAATTGATGTAGCAGCGCCTGGAGCACGGATCATAAGCACTGTTCCTACTTGGTTTTGGGGTCCGGATTATATCCCATATGCCTGGGGTGATGGGACATCGCAGGCCGCTCCTCACGTAGCTGGGTTAGCTGCTCTGATAAAAAGCGTAAAACCCAACCTTACAGCCGCCCAAATCATGGACGTAATCCGCTATTCAGCAGATGACGTAAACTTTGTCAATAATCTTGGAATAGACAATTATATCGGATTTGGCCGCATAAACTCAGCCAAGGCGCTTGTGCCTACAGTGATCAAATCCTCAAGATAAATACATTAATAAAGATTTTCTTAAATGATCAAATCTCTTCGCATCAGAAACTTAGCCACTATTGAAGATATAGAACTCATCCTGAAAGAAGGATTTTCCATCCTCACCGGAGAAACAGGTGCAGGAAAATCCATCATCATTGACGGAATAAGACTTGTTACGGGAGAAAAAGGATCTCCGGATATGATCCGGACAGGCAAAAAAGAGACTTCAGTGGAGGTTATTTTGCCTTTCCAGCAAAATATGCCTAATTTAAAAAATTTCCTCACCGAATCCGACAACGAATTGTTTGTCCAAAGAAAGATTTCCGAGCAACAAACAGGAAAAGGCTACATAAACGGAACCCTTGTTCCCATCAAAAAACTCAAAGAAATAGGCGGAGATCTCGTTGATATCTATGGTCAGAACGATCATGTCTTTCTCCTCAATCTGGACTATCAATTGAACTATCTTGATGATTACGCGAATGCTTCCTCCCTTAAAAAAGATGTTTCTCGCTTAGCTCAAGAACTCAAAAAACTCTTAAGAGAAAAAAAAGAACTTGAGACAAAAGAAAGAGAAAGAGAGCAGCGTCTCGATTTTCTCCACTTCCAGATAAAAGAAATCGAAAAAGCAAATCTCAAACAAGGAGAAGAGGAAGAGCTTCGTCAGAACAGGAATATCCTCAAAAATGCTGAAAAAATAGGTTCTCTCGTAGAACAAGCGTTAGAAATCTCTTACACTCAAGAAAATTCAATCTCTTCACTTTTAGCTCAACTCCAAAACGTAGTCAGCGGCCTCGCAGACTTTGATAAAACATTTAAGGAGGCGCGTGAGGCCATCAGCCAGTTTTCCATAACCATCGGAGAATTCTCGGATTATTTAATTAAATTTAAAGAGAAACAAACCACGGCTCCTGAAAAATTAGAGGGGCTTGAGGAGCGTTTAAGCCAGATAGAAAAATTAAAAAGAAAGTATGGAACGAGCATCAACGATATCTTCTCTTACTTAAAAAGAGCCACACAGGAACATGAAGAGCTTGGCAAAAGTCAAGAAAAGTTGGCCGCGTTAGAGCCAGAAATAGAAAAAAGATTCAACAAATACAAGGCAACTGCAGAAAAACTTTCTTCTATAAGGAAGAAGAGTGCTCGTAAACTTGAAAAAGAGGTTGAAAAAGAAATAAGCCTCCTTGGAATGAATAAAGCGCGGTTCAGGATAAAAATCGAAACCTTTCTCCTCAGCCAGGATACTATGGAGAAAGTGAAAGAGAGCGGCACTGAAGAAGTGGAATTCCTTATTAGCCCCAATCCGGGAGAGGAGTTGAGGCCTTTGAGGAAAATTGCTTCAGGAGGTGAACTCTCCAGAGTTATGCTTGCCCTGACAACCATTGGCAAGGAGATAGAAAGTTTAAAAACCCTGATTTTCGACGAGATTGATTCAGGCATAGGGGGAAAAACTGCAGAATTTGTCGCTCAAAAACTCAAAAAACTATCAAATCAGCATCAGGTAATTTGCATAACACATCTTCCTCAGATCGCTTCCTTTGCTACTCACCACTACAGAATTGATAAGAAAGTCACCAAGGAGCGAACCTTTACTACAGTTAAAAAACTATCTTTTGAGGAAAGAGTGACAGAAATCGCACGGCTTTTAGCCGGATCCCGTATTACGGAAACAACTCTTCAAAACGCAAGGGAAATGCTAAATCACAACCTTGGCCTGCCCCGACTCCCGTTACTTTATGAATGACTACTTTTTCAGAACCTGGGGTCAGTCTTTGCCATCAGGAAAAGATATTTTCCCGCATCTCGCCCTTAGGGCGTTCCTGAGGATAAGAACTGATCCCAAATTTGAGGTCAGGCCTTGTCATGGGAATGTCTAGATATTCAAAGGCAGACAAATTCACCTTCTCTATGGCAAAGCCTGTCCCCGAAAAGATAGACTTTTCTTAGCCTGAAGATTGTATTATATTATTGACTTAAGAGCTGAGATTAAGGTCAAAATGGAAAAAAGTGCTCGAAATTTGAAAAACTTGAAATTCTACGTTCATACTTTTGGATGTCAGATGAACGAGAATGATTCAGAACGTATTTCAGGGATTCTGTCCACTGCAGGTGGAAAGATATCAAATTCTCTGGAAGAGAGTGACATTATCATAGTAAACACCTGCGCTGTTAGGCAAAAATCCGAAGAAAAACTTTACTCCTATTTGGGCCGGCTGGCAACATTTAAAAAGAAAAAAAAGACAACTATTGGCGTTGTCGGGTGCGTAGCTCAACTCTACGGATCAGAGCTTTTAGAGAAAAAACCCTTTATTGATTTTGTCCTGGGTCCTGATAATTACAACCAGATTTCCGAGATCATCCAAAGCAACAATGAAGAGAAATTCACCTCCACAAGCTGGAGTCGAGGTTACAACGAAATTCCCCATGAGATGACTTTCCGAAAATCCGACATCAGTGCGTATGTAACCATAATGGAAGGGTGCAACAATTTTTGTTCATACTGCATCGTCCCTTTTACACGAGGAAGAGAAAAATGCAGGCCTTTGCAAAAAATTATTCAGGAAATACAATGCTTGGCAAATAAAGGATACAAAGAAATCCAATTTTTAGGCCAAAATGTAAATTCTTATAAAGATCCTGACACAGAAAAAGATTTTTCCATCCTGTTAAAGGAAGCCAACCGTGCTGAAAGAATTGATTGGATTCGGTTTATAACTTCTCATCCGAAAAACTTCACCAAAAATATAGCAGCGGCCATGAAAGAAGCAGAAAAAGTCTGTCATCAACTCCACCTGCCTGTACAGTCTGGTTCCTCTTCAGTACTTAAAAGGATGAACAGAGGGTACACCAGAGAGGAATACCTCGAAAAGATAACTTTTCTCCGGGATCTAATGCCGGACATCAGCTTCAGTACAGATATCATCGCAGGCTTTCCTGGAGAAACAGAAGAAGAGTTCCAGGAAACCCTGAGCATGCTGGAAGAGGTTCGCTTCAACAATATTTTTTCCTTCCGCTACTCTCCCCGGCCCTTAACCGTTGCTTGCCAGGAAAAAGATACCGTCTCTTTCGAGGAGAAAAGAAGGAGACTCATAGAAATCCAAAATCTTCAAAAAAAAATACAGCTGGAGCGTAATGAATCATTTATTGGACGGGTCCTGAAAGTCCTCTGTTCAGGCAAAAGCAAAAAAGCTTCTCACCTCTTCTCTGGGAGGAATGAAGGCTATCAAGTCATAAACTTCAAATCAAAAAATAATGTCATCGGAAGCTTTGTTGATGTCCGCATCACTTCCTGTGGACCTTACAGCCTTCACGGAGAAGCTATCAATCAGTTAGATTAGGCATTAGCCTGTCCCCTTTTTAGCATTTTTAGCAGAGAAACGTGTTAAGCCCAGGCGCCATAATTTATTATACTTATCCATTGACACCCAAGCATCTGGACTCTATACTATCATAAATCAGAGCGGAGTTTTCACCACGTTGAGAATGTTAAAAAAGTGACAACATCGAAAAATTCAAAATACGATAGACGACGCTTTCCTCGGGTAAAAGCGCCAGTCTACTACCGTCCTGCTAGCGTCTTCGGGATGAGTAGCCAAGCCGCTAACATCAGCCTCGCAGGCGTGCGTATTTACAGCAACAAACCCTTCAAAAAAGGGCAAGCACTGGAAATCGAACTCCTTCTACCAAGCGGAGACTCACTGAAAGCTATCGTAAAGGTTGTCTGGATCAGTGCGCTGCCTCCAGGATCTGAGGCTCTTTACGACGTTGGTCTTGAGTTCCTCAATATAGCCGATGATGTTATTCCCAAACTACAAACCGTGATGGAGGATGGTTCCTCTATAGAATAGCCTCGTCAACGTTATTGCGGGAAGGATTATTACCCCATCAGGCTGACCATGCCCCAATAATCAGATAAAATACCTGTGTGCCCCCAGGCAATGCGCAGTTGCTGATACATTAAAACGCTTCGCTTACGGCAATATAAACACCAAAAGATTCCTTACAAAAACCAAAGTCGAATCTCACATTGATTTTTTCTTCACGGCTAAGTAAATAACGAAATCCAAATCCTGCAGAATACTTAAAATCTTTCAGGACGAAATTATCTACCTTATCTGCTACATCGCCAAATCCTAAGAAGCCTACTATTCCGAATTTCCATATCAACGGCACACGATATTCCATTTGCAAAACAATCATATTTTTATCTCTGAATCGGCCCCGGTAATATCCGCGCATCCAGTTTTGACCACCCATTAAAGATAGCATCTGGAATGGAGGATCTCCTGTGATGAGACTAGAATAACTTTGAAAAGCCAGTACATGAGAAGAAAAAAGCGGAAAATATTTTCGAAGATCAAACCTGTACCTGGTAAAATCATAACTGCTTCCTAATCCACTGCGGAAAAGAGTTGTTGATAGTTTGTAAAAATCTCCCGATGATGGGGAAAAAATATTATTTCGGGCATCCCAGTTTATCAGGAAACCTATCCCAGAAGTTTTTCCAGGCTCGCTCCCAAAAATATCTCTTCTTATCAGCTGACCATCTTCTTCGACCTTTACGACTTTATTTTGTTCTCTCTCGTATTGAATACCGACATATAACTTTTGAAATAATTTTTTCTGGAGATCTAGATTTATTCTGATAATTCGAGATGTGAAATCTTCTCTCATATCCTCGGATGTGTTACTTCCAATCCCATAAAATCTTTCAGAAAAGTTAATAAAGTTGATCGTGCCTTTCAGATGGTATTCTTCATTCTTCAAGTAAATGTCAGGGCCAAACTCAATCATGACCTGCTTTTTTTGGGTATAAATCATACCCATCCTAATGCTTGAAGGCCGACTTCTTGCTTTATTTGAAGTGCGGAAGCTATAGATGCCTCCTAATCCACCAGCCATTTTAGTTTCCGGCGAGTAAAAAATAATGGGAAGTACAATCAGCTTGCCTTTTTTCTCTTCACTTTCATTTTTTGCACTATCTTCCCCGAAAACCAGAGAAGAGCAGACAGAGATTAATGATATGGATAGGCAGAAAAAAATGATGGTTGTGGTTGTTCGTAAGTAATTATTCCCTCTAATTATAGGAATCCTCCTTTTCCCTCAATTTTTAAAAAGTAGGTATAAATTTATCGTTCAAAAATAAACAAAGACCGATAATGCCCATAATAAAGGGACAAAGAGCAGGATTCAAGCTCAAACTTTCTCTTTAGCGTCAGCTTTCCAGGCTTTATACCTACTGATATAATCATCAGCGACCTTTCTGGGATCGAGTAAAAGATATCGTGCATAATTACTTACATGCCCCTTAAGATATACTTCTTGCGGAAGAGCATCAAATCTCTCATGTTCGATATTTTCAAGAATTTCCACTCGTATCTTAGTATCGAGTGCAATCTCATACAAGTGTATTCCCCTTTTTTCCCTTATCTGTCTCAAAACATCTCCACTGAAGGAAACGCTATCTCCTTCTTCTCCTTCAGCACCATTTTCGGAAGCTATCCCAGGTTTTACGAAATTTGTTGATTTTTGATGCTCATCTTTCAACTCTTCGTTCAGTCTTGTGTATGCCTCTTCAATTTGCTGTAATACCGCCAGCCTCCTCTTCTTTGAAAATTCATCCGCGATTGGAGCTATCACCATAGAGTCAGTTGAATATAACCTTTTTAGACGGAAATATGCATTTTTTATCTCAGAAAGCGATGCATCTGAGTCAAGTTCAAGAATTTCGAAATATCTTTTCATGGTTTTTCCAGACATAATCAATTTCGCGATAATTTTATCTCTTTTCCCTGTAGCAGGTTCTCTGTGAAAACCTCTACTTCTTTTGCGCTGCGTGATGACGAATAATTCAGCATAAAAGGCCTTCTTTCCCGGATCGATCTCCAAACAGAATCATCATATTCTATAAAGCCCACAAATTTTGTATCTACACCTAAATACTTCATGAAAATACTCTTCATGGAGGAACCTATTAATATATCATCACTGCTTCTTATCTTGTTCAATATGAGATAAAGCTTGAAATCGGACAGCTCCTTATCAATGATATCCCCTACATATGAAAAGTTATCCCTGATACAATCCATAAGCTCTCTCAGGCTTTTTATATTATATTCTTCCCTTCTTTCCCACATTTGTTCAACAATATCCTTAAAACCATATTCTCTGAGTGACATTCTTAGTTTCCTGAACAAAGCATTTTTTATAAAATGATACATATTCTCCACTGATGTTATTTCTGGTTCCAAAACAACAATCTTCTTGTCAGCCATAAGAAAAGTATCGATAGTATTGTTATGACTCCCACCACCAAGATCAATAATTACATAATGTTTATTTAATTTCATAATATGCCTGAATAACTTGAGCTTTTGGGTGAATTTTATGTTGTCGGAGGCAAGGGAATGGATATCTCCAGTTATCAAGAACAAATTATCTATGCTGGTCTTCACTGCAAGTTTATTGAGAGAAACCCCCGCCTCAAAAAAGTCCGTCAGAGATTTTTTTGGTCTGCTGATACCGAGAAATGAATGGAGGTTTGCTCCTCCGATATCAATGTCTATTAAGAGCACCTTCTTTCCTTTTCCAGCTACATAAGTACCCATGGCACTGGTGACAAAACTCTTTCCCGTGCCACCCTTGCCGCCACCGATTGCCCAAATTTTACCTTCTTTTTCTACCATCAATCTTTCTATATTTTAACCACAATCTTATATTGTATTAAGCAATATAAATAAATAAGATATTTACGTCAACTGCAACTGGGGACGTTCCCCAGGGAAACTCCCTTTATTAACCCAGAACGTCTGGAAGTATTTCCAAATCCGAGACAAGCGATGGCTGCATTCGATGCTCAGGTTTTGGGATATAGCTGCAGCGATCATTGAAGAAAGGCCCAGGCTATTTCCTAAAAACCTTTTATAATCACGAAATCTAAAATACTTGCGGAACGTCTCCAATTATTGCAATTTGATTTGTTTTATGCTATACATCGTCTTAAATTTTTGGGCGAGCATCTGCATATGACATTGCTTAATTTAATTCCTTTTTCTTTTATTTTTGGCTTTTTAGGGGTCTTTTTTGCACTTCTCCTCTATTTTCTGGTCAAAAGATATCCGAGAGGAACCGAACTTATGAACACAATCGCAGAAGCAGTCCATTCAGGTGCTATGGTTTTTTTAAGAAGAGAATACACTTTCATTTCAATTTTTGTGGTCATCATTTTCGCAGTACTGTGGAAACTCTTTTCTATCTACACGAGCCTTGCCTTTCTCACAGGAGCTAGCTGTTCTATGCTTGCCGGCTTTATAGGACTTAAAGCCTCTACGCGTTCTGCTGTCCGGTCTACCCAGGGTGCCATTCAGGGTGGAACTCCCGCAGCCTTGACCATTGCTTTTCAGGGAGGAGCTGTGATGGGAATTTCAGTGGCAGCCCTCGGAGTTGCTGGAATCGGCATTTTTTACTTTTTCACAAAAGACCCCTTAATCATCAACGGCTTTGCCATGGGTGCCAGCTCGGTGGCACTTTTTGCTCGAGTGGGAGGCGGAATCTTTACCAAAAGCGCAGATGTTGGCGCAGACCTTGTGGGAAAAATTGAAGCAGGCATACCCGAAGATGATCCACGCAATCCAGGTGTTATTGCTGATAATGTCGGCGATAACGTGGGAGATACTGCAGGGATGGGAGCAGATCTCTTTGAATCCTATGTTGGCTCTGTCATCGCCGCTATGGCTATAGGTTCAACCTTAGCTCCTGCCCTCAAGTATATGTCCCTGCCCTTGCTTCTGATTGTGGTCGGCCTTCTTAGTTCCATCATCGGAGTTTTCTCAATTAACGTTTTAAAGAATATAAGCCCTCAATCTGCCCTGAGGAATGCATATTATATTAGCGGTCTTTTATTCTTAGCTGGGGCTTTTTTCTCCGTAAAGGTTATTCTGGGTGACTTAAACGTATTTTGGGCAGTTTTGACCGGTATGTTCGCTGGAGTTTTGATAGGACTCGAAAGCGAGTATTTTACTTCTGGCCCCCCGATTAAAACCATAGCCAGAAGAGCCCAAACAGGGAGCGCTCCAGCTATTATAACCGGGCTCGCTATTGGTTTCCAGAGCACCATCCTTCCTCTTCTCACTATTGCAGCCACTATTTTCATCTCCTTTAGATTAGCAGGGCTCTATGGTATAGCTCTCTCGGCAGTAGGCATGCTGGCCACTATCGGTATCGTCATGTCCACAGATTCTTACGGGCCAATTGCGGACAATGCTGGGGGAATAGCAGAAATGTCCAAAGCAGGCCCGAACATCAGAAAGATAACGGATAAACTCGACTCTTTAGGAAACACTACTGCGGCTATTGGCAAAGGGTTTGCTATAGGCTCAGCTGCCCTGACCTCTTTGGCTCTCTTCTCTGCCTTCCAGAAAACAGCAAAGCTCAAATTCATAAGCCTGACCAATGTCGAAACAGTCATCGGTCTTCTCATCGGAGCTCTTATGCCTTTTGTTATTGCCTCGTTGACGATGAAAGCTGTAGGGAAAACAGCTGATAAAATGGTCCTGGAGATAAGAAGGCAGTTCAAAGAAATAAAAGGTTTAATGGAAGGAAAGGCCAGGCCTGATTCTGACCGCTGCATTGATATTGTAACTCGTGGAGCTTTAGTAGAGATGATTCTCCCCGGCCTCTTGGCCATTGTTGCTCCGCTTGCTGTTGGCTTTTTTATCGGCCCTGAATCTCTTGGCGGATTTTTAGTCGGCGCCACTTCCACTGGCGTTCTCCTGGGGATATTTATGGCCACTGCAGGAGCTGCTTGGGACAATGCCAAGAAATGGATTGAAGAAGGAAACCTGGGGGGAAAGGGGACAGAAGTTCATGCTGCCTCTATCATCGGAGATACTGTTGGTGATCCCTTAAAAGATACAGCTGGTCCCTCCATGAATATCCTGATCAAGCTTATGGCGGTGGTCAGCCTTGTTTTTGCCCCCTTGATCATGTAAAAAGTGGTCTCCCCCCTTTTTATTGATATTCTTCCCTAATTCAGTTATAATTCCCGCCTCTTTAGATTCGTCTTAAGTACAACCGAGACAAAGAAGATGAAAGTAAACGTGTGGAATACTATCCTCCAACTCAGCAAAGAAAGAGGAGTGGAAACAAATGTTATCGTCGATGCCATTGAAGAATCTCTCAAAGTTGCCTCCACTAAATACTTCACCCATAATGAGAAAATCAACATCTCTTTCTTGCCTGAAAAGGGTGAACTAAGAGTATACACAAGCAAAAAAATCAGCGAAAATCCTGAAAATCTGGCCACTGAAATCTCCCTTGAAGATACAAAGGAAATAAATGGCTCAAAAAAAATTGGGAATAATATCGAAATCGATCTCCCTTCAGACATGTTAGGTCGAATAGCAGCCCAAACGGCCAAGAAGGTCATCTTTCAGAAAGTCAGAGATGCAGAGCAAGAAAAAATTTATGGCATATTCGCTCCTCAACTTGGTCAAATTGTAACAGGTGTCTTAAGAAGATTTGAGCCGAATGAAAATATGATTCTTGAAGTGAATAAGACTGAGGTCCTCCTCCCCATCTGGGAAAAGCTAATGGATGAAGAATTCAAGAGAGGAGATAGAGTTAAGGCTGTGATTATCCAGGTTCTGAAAGAAAACAAAGGACCTCAGGTCATTGTTTCCAGGACTGATGCAAGATTTTTAGCGAAACTCCTGGAATTAGAAATCCCAGAAATAGCAAACGGCAATATTGAAATAATAGATATTGTCCGTCAGCCTGGAGAAAGAGCAAAGGTTGCAGTTCTCACTAAAGAAAAAGACATAGATCCCATCGGAGCCTGCATAGGAGTAAAAGGAAACAGGATCATGGCCATCAGCCAAGAATTGCATGGAGAAAAAATTGATATCATCGAGTGGTTAGAAGATCCTATCTTATATGCTAAAACTGCCCTCAGCCCGGCAAAAGTCGGAAAAGCCTTTATCCTCAATAAAAAAGATAATATCATGCAGGCTATCGTTTCAAATGATCAGCTCTCCCTTGCTATCGGTAAGAAAGGAATAAATGTCAGGCTTGCTTCGAGGCTAATAGGGTGGAAAATAGAAATCAAGGAAGAGCAAAGCCAAAAGCACTTAAATTTAAAGAGATAAAAAATTATGGAAAGTCAAGAAAAGAAAAAAAACGCCAAGCCAAAAGCTAAGGCCGTAAAAGCTCCGCCAAAAAATATTCTGCTGCGAGAAGGTCTAAGCTCAAAAGAACTCTCTGAAAAAATAGGAATCAGCTCTAAAGATATCATCGAAAAGCTTAGGCCACGCGGGTATTCCATAAATGTGAATGATGTTATCAGTGAATCTTTAGCCAAACTGATCTCCGAAGAATTTAACCTTAAGATAGAATTGGTTTCCTTCGAGAAAGAAAGGCAAATCCAAGCAGAGAGTGATCCCAAGGAACTGGTTTTAAGACCCCCTATAGTCACCATAATGGGTCATGTTGACCACGGTAAAACTACTCTTCTGGACGCTATCAGACAATCAAATTTAGTTGGGAAAGAATCCGGAGGTATCACTCAGCACATAGGAGCATACAGAGTCTTTCATAATAACCGCCCCATAACTTTCATCGACACTCCTGGCCATGAAGCTTTCACACAATTAAGAGCTCGTGGAGCACATTTAACTGATATAGTGGTTTTGGTGGTTGCTGCAGATGATGGAGTAATGCCTCAAACAAGAGAAGCAATCAGCCACGCTAAAGAGGCAGGCGTTCCTATAATAGTTGCTATTAACAAAATTGACAAAAAAGAGGTTGATATTGATAAAGTCAAACAACAATTGTCAAAAGAAGGAATTCTATTAGAAGATTGGGGAGGAGACATTATCAGCGTGAATGTCTCCGCAAAAGAAAAAACAAACCTGGAAGAGCTTATGGAAATGATCCTTCTTCTGAGCGATGTTATTGAAATCAAGGCTAATACTAAAGTCGAAGCACAGGGAGTTGTCCTGGAGGCTCGTCTGGATGCCCAGAAAGGCGCTGTAGCTACAGTTATCATTCTACATGGTATTCTCAGACAGCGCGATGCCTTTATTTCCGGAACTTGTTATGGAAAAGCCAGGGCCCTCTTTGATGAAAACGGAAAAGTTTTGAAAGAAGCAGAACCTTCTGTTCCTGTAGAAATTCTTGGTCTCTCTGATGTGCCTGAAGCTGGGGATTCTTTTCAGGTCGTCTCAGATTTAGAAACGGCTAAACAGATCTCTCAATACCGACATTCCAAGGTTAAAAAAGCAGAACCAACAAGGCCTGAGCATCTCACACTGGATGAACTTTTCAAGAAAATCGAGGTAGGTGAAGTCAAGGAACTTCCCCTTATTATCAAGGCCGATGTCCAAGGTTCAGTTGACGTTCTCATAGATGTCCTTCCCAGCTTAAGCAGTGATCTAGCCACAAAAATCAGCAAAAAGCCTGTTAAAGCTGGCGAAAAGACAGAAGCAAAAAAGGATAAATCTAAAGAAAAAATAGATAGCGAAAAAGTAAATATAAAGATAGTGCATTCAGCTACTGGTAGCATCACTGAATCCGATGTCCTTCTGGCATCTGCGGCAAACGCTATCATCATTGGCTACAACATCAAACCAGCCCAAAAGATCCTGAGTCTGGCCAAAAAAGAAAATGTAGAAGTCAGAAGCTACAATGTTATTTATGAATTAACCGAAGACATAAAAAAAGCCATGTTCGGCTTGTTAGAGCCCACAATAAAAGAAACACACTTAGGAAGAGCTGAAATAAGGAAAACCTTCCGTATTTCAAAGGTTGGAGTTATTGCTGGCTGCTACGTTACTGATGGAAAAATAACTCGAAATGCAGAAGCCAGAGTTATCAGGAACGGAGAGGTTGTCCATAAAGGCCGAATTTCCTCTCTTAAACATCTCAAAGACAATGTCAACGAAGTCACTAAAGAATATGAATGCGGTATCCGCTTTGAAAATTTTAAGGAATTCCAGGAAGGCGACATCATAGAGTCTTTCCTGACCGAAAAGGTTATGCCAGGGCAGCAATAGGCTCTTTATTTCTTCAATGATCATAGGGTTTTTATCTTTAGAGATTTATATTCCCTACTCTCATTCCCTGAAAGAAAAGAGAAAAAGACTATCCAGTCTAAGAAATCGCTTGAAGAATAGATATAATGTGGCTTTTGCTGAGCTGGATTACCATAAAAAGTGGCAACGAACAAAAATCGGCATGGTGACTCTCAACAACCAAAAGAGGCTTATAGACAGTCTTTTCAGCAAAATCATTGCAGATGCAGAGAAGAATATAGATGGACATATCATTGAACATCAAATTCATTATTTCTGATATAGAGGCTTGATTGTTGTACGGGTTTGATTGAGAAAATGGGACAGGCCCCATTTTCTCGAACCGTACGTAGGGGCTTGATTGTTGTAGGGTTTTGGTTTATCAAACCCGCACTTGTTTGTTGTAGGGGCTTGATTTATCAAGCACACATTATAAAAATATTAAAATATTATTAAAGCCAAAAACACAAAGCGTAAAGAACAAAAAAGATACGGTATGAGAAACCAATGGCCACGCGAAGACAGAAAAGAGTTGCCAGCTTAATAAAAGAAGAACTCAGTCATCTCCTGATTGAGGAGATCCAGGATTCATCTTCTGGATTGATCACTATCACCAGGGTTGAAGTGGGTACTGATTTGAAAACAGCCCATGTCTATCTGAGTATTTTCGGTGGTGAACAAAAAGAGACAACCCTTGAACTTTTGGATAAAAAAAAGGGGTACCTGAGAAAATCTATTGCCTCTAAAGTCAAATTAAAGTATAATCCCTTGCTTATTTTTTCTTTTGACCAAAACCCTGATTACGAAGCAAAAATTGATAAGCTCTTAGAAAATATAAGAAAAGATGAAAAGTGACCCTCTAAGCTTAACCGCCCAGAAAATACTCGAAAGCCAGCGTATTGTTATCACTTCTCATCTCAGGCCAGATGGTGATTCCATATGTACCAGTCTTGCCTTAGCCTTTATGGGAGAACTCTTAGGAAAAGAAGTAGAGATTATAAATAAGGATAATACTCCGTTTCCTCTCAACCACTTCCCCGATATCGAAAAAATCAAGATTGGACAAATCCCTCCCCAGGCTTTTGATATGGCCATTCTCCTTGAATGTGCTAATGTTTCCCGCTCCGGGCAGGAGAACCTGGATAACTATTTTAAAATTAATCTGGATCATCACCATTCCAATGATTATTATGCGGATATAAATTGGGTTGAACCCGAGGCATCTGCGGTAGCAGAAATGGTTTACAGTCTTGGAGAAAAATTAGATATACGGTTTACCTCTCAGATAGCCAATCATCTTTATTGTGGGATTGTCTCAGATACAGGATCATTCCAATTTTCCAACACCAGCGCAAGATGTTTCGAGGTCTGCTATAAATTAATCAAGTCTGGAGCTAGCTCCATCAAAGTCTCTGAGCTTTTATTCAACAATAACTCTCCAGAAAAAATTAAGCTCTTAGGCCAGGTCCTTTCCACTCTGCAGATGAATAAAAAAGGTAACATTGCCATGATCTCCATGTTCAAAAAAAACTTAGATTCTCTTAACCTCAGAGAAATAGATTCTGAAGACATCACTACATTGGCCCGCTCTATCAGTGGAGTGGAAATGGTTCTCTTTTATAAAGAAATTAAGAAAGATACCTTCAGGGTTAGTCTCAGGTCAAAAGGAGGAGCTAACGCTGCTTTTATTGCTGAGCATTTTGGTGGAGGTGGTCATCTTCACGCAGCAGGCTTTACTGTCACTGGCAAATACGACCGATTAATTAGAGAAATTCCTGAAACAGTTGATAAACTCTTGAAAAAGCAAGCAAGAATCAAGACTAAGAATGACCAGAAACTTATTGACTCATACTAAGTTATGGACGGGCTTATCCTCGTAGATAAACCACAAAACTTCACATCCCACGATATCGTCCTCAAAATAAGAAACATTCTAAACATCAAAAAAGTCGGACACTATGGCACTCTGGATCCCTTAGCTACCGGCTTGATGCTTCTTGCCTTAGGAAAAGCTACAAGGTTTTTTCCTTTCTTTTCTACTACAGATAAAGTCTATGAGGGGCTAATAAGATTGGGATTTTCCACTGATACATATGACTCTGCTGGAAAACCCACTTCATCAGAAGAGAAGAACTATCCCCAAAAGGACAATCTTTTAAAAGCTATGAAAAAATTCGAAGGCGAGATTCAGCAGGTCCCTCCCCCTTATTCTGCAAAAAAATATAAAGGAAAACCTTTGTATGCATTAGTGAGGGAAAAAAAAGAATTTGAATTAAGACCGAGTAAAGTCTTTATCCATTTTTTTCAATTAATAAAATACAATCCTCCTCTTCTAGAATTTAAGGCGAAATGCTCATCTGGAACTTATATCCGTTCTCTCGCTCATGATTTAGGGGAGGGACTGGGATGCAGAGCTCATCTCTCCGAGCTTACCAGAACAGATGTGGGAAATTTCAATATAAAGGAGAGTCGCTCCATTGGAGAAATAAAAGGACTAGCTGATGCAGGAAAGATTGATGAATTTCTCATCCCTTTTGAATCACTCCTTCCTGAATTTCCTAAAATTATCCTCAAGGATAGAGGCTCTGTTCTGGTCAAAAATGGCAATTTGGTTTCCCCTGAAAATATCCAGAAAGTAATTCTTGATGAATCTTCTTCTGCTGAGATCTCTCCTGAAGGAGAGGAAGTATTCAGGATGTTTAGTCTAGAAGGAAAATTTCTTGCTTTAGCCAAAAAAGTGCCTGAAAAAAATTGCTTTCATCCTTTCTTGGTCCTTGACTCAAAGGAAGCGGAGCAATAAATTAAAAACAATGAGAAAAAGAGAATTGTTTGCTTCCCGCTGGGGAATTATCTTTGCCGGTCTGGGAATGGCTGTGGGTACCGGAAATATATGGCGTTTTCCACGAATTGTCGCCCAACAGGGAGGAGGAGCATTCCTCATTCCCTGGATTCTTTTCCTTTTCCTCTGGTCTATTCCGCTCCTTATAATTGAAATATCCATGGGCAAGAAAACCCGGTCGGGAGTTATCGCGTCTTTTGGGAAAATCATTGGCAAAAATTATGCCTGGATGGGAACTTTTGTCACCTTTGTCACTACAGCCATCATGTTTTATTATGCAGTAGTTACTGGCTGGTGCCTAAAATATTTCCTGGCGACATGCTTCCAGGACTTAATCAAAAAGGATTCGTTGGAATTCTGGAATTCTTTTACTTCTTCCTGGGAGCCGGTTCTTTTTCACTTTGCCGCTCTGGGGATCGGCGCCTTCATAATCTACAAAGGAGTTGTAAAAGGAATAGAGAGAGCTAATAAAATTCTTATCCCGTCTCTTTTTATTCTACTGATCATAGCCTGTGTGCGGAGTCTGACTCTTCCTTCTGCTTTTCAAGGTTTAAATTTTCTTTTTTCTCCTAATCTTGCCAGATTGGCTGATTACGAAGTATGGCTGAATGCCCTGAGCCAATCTGCCTGGTCTACAGGAGCAGGCTGGGGCTTGATACTTACCTATGCTGTTTACTCTCACAAAAAAGAAAATCCTGTGCTGACATCAACCTCGCTTGGTTTCGGAAATAACCTCGCCTCACTTCTGGCTGCAGTCGCTGTCATTCCAACTGTTTTTTCCTATTTTTCAACGCAAGATTTCTCCCATCAAAAAGTCCTCGAAGTGATGCAAGCAGATAATCAAGGTCTGACTTTTATCTGGATTCCTAACCTGTTTTCAAAAATCCCTGCTGGCTCTTTTTTTCTAGCACTTTTCTTTCTCGCCCTTTCCTTTGCTGCCTTTTCCTCTCTTATTTCCATGATGGAACTTGACACTCGCATTTTAATGGATGCAGGATTCTCAAGAAAGAAAGCTATAGCACTGATATGCATGTGTGCGTTCCTTCTCGGGCTTCCTTCTGCCATTAGTATGGGGTTTTTTACAAATCAAGACTGGGTCTGGGGTTTGGGCCTAATGGTTAGCGGCTTTTTCTTCACGATCGCAGTCATTAAATATGGTCCAAAAAAATTCCGCCAAAATATCATTTCCACTCCTGACAGTAAGGTAAGATTAAAAAAATGGTTTGATATACTTGTCACTTTTCTCCTTCCTCTTCAGTTTTTAGTGATGCTTGGATGGTGGCTCTGGAAAAGCTACTCTGGAAACCCTGATAACTGGTTTAATATAACCTCTCCCAACTCCGTAGGCACTGTCCTTTTTCAGTGGGTCATAGCCCTTGGATTATTTATTCTCTTAAACAAAATCATCGCAAAAAAAATGTTAAGCAATAAAAATGACTCTTGAAGCTCTTCTTTTTATGGTTTTTATTTTTGCCGTCTGTCTGGGTGGCTTTGCTTACAGCCTCTATCTATCTTCTAAAAATAAATAGGGCTAGGTTTAACCCCCATATCTTCAATCAATCCTTGAATTTTAGTCCAAGATATTGTATTTTAAGGTGGAAATGAGACTGAACAAAAATCAAATAGAGCATATGGCTTTCATTATCATTCGAAACCTGCTTAAAGAAGAAAAAATTATCGCTGATAACAGGAATAAGCTTACTGAGAGCCTTATGAATCTCATAACCGATGAGTTTCAAAAAGAAGACACACTTGACCAAGAAGTGAGGGAAATTCTTGGCAAGCACATGGAAAAAATCCGAAGCGAAAACATTGAATACCAGACTATGTTCAGAATGATCAAAACAAAATTAGCCAAAGAAAGGAATATTGTGCTGTGACCAAGAGATTATCGAGAGAAAAAGTCAATTTTCTAGCTCGCCAGATCCTTGATTCTCTGTTTGAAAATGATGAGGTCGAATTCCTTTCTGAATCCAATGAAATAAGACTCTCCGTGGTAAAGACCCTTGAAGAAGAGCTAAAACTCTATGATTTAATAGATAAAAAAGCTATAGAAAAAATCCAGTCTCAGAAAAAAGCCATCGAAGAAGGAAGCAGGGAGTGGGAAATCCTGTACCGCAAATATTACAATGATGAAATCTCGAAGCTCGGAACATTTCTCGAATAAAACTGCCTTAAATAAGCGGGGGGGAAACTTCATAGAACTCGAAGAAATAGTCCGCTATTCTGAAACCGATCAAATGGGAGTTGCTCATAACAAAAATTACTTCGAGTGGTTTGAGATAGGTCGAACAGAATATTGCCGCCAAAAAAATATTCCCTATAAAGACATCGAAGCGCAAGGATTCTACCTGGTTGTTGTCGAGGCTTTCTGTAAATACAAGAAACCGTTAAAATATGATCAAAAATTCATTATTCGCGTTTTCTTGGAAAATATAACTCCAAAAAAAGTAGAGTTTGCTTATGAGCTGGTAACCAAAGAAGAGAAAAAATTGATAGCCTCAGGTCATACAGTCCACATCGTGACTAATTCAGAGGCAAAAACCTGCTCTCTTCCACCCCATATAATTAATAGTTTGAGGGCTTCTTAGCTTAAGGGAATTTTTAAAAATGCTTAATAATTTTTAGCACTACCTACTATTCATACACTAATATCATTACTCGCCTGTTCTGAGATCTTCCCTCACTGGTCGAATTGTCAGCTATCGGCTTGTCACTTCCATAACTGATCACTTCCATTCTGTGGAGAGGAATATGATACCCATTGTGCAGGTATTCCATCACTGCTTCAGCTCTTTTCTTCCCTAAAAACACATTCCAGTCCTCTGGCCCTGAGCTATCGGCATGTCCCTGGATTTCAAGATACAGACCTTTATTCTGAGCAATAAGTATCTCGACAAATTTATCCAATGCTACCTTGGCTTCATCAGCGAGTTCGTAGCTCTCGAATTCAAATTTAGCTTCATCATTTCTTATAATCTCTTGTAAAACCAGTTTTCCCTGAGCAAATCTTCTCACTTCACTTATCTTGCCATCTAAGTCGGATTGCTGTTGATTTAATTCGGACTGATTCTGGGTAATGAGCGAACCAAGAGTGGTTAATCTTTCATCATGTTCTTTGATTCTCTTCTGATTCTCCTCAACTGCAGTTTCCATCCCTGCTATTTTTTGATCCAGATTAGCCGCTTCTCCCAGCACCATTTTTTTGGTAGCGCAACCCGTGTTAGCTATCAATCCTATGAGAAACACGGCTCCAACAAGAAATGTGATTCTGTTTTTGTTCATTTTTACCTCCTTCCTTTTTTTTTATGATAATTATGCTTTGATAATATAATATTATTTTAAGCTCGTCCAGATTTTTTTTCATAATTATTGTCAAGGGGATTTCTTTTCACCGCTATAATATCCTTCTCTTGTTCTCACTCTGTACGTCTTTTTTGAAGTAATAACTTTGATTTCTCGATATTCATTGTCTTGATTTCTATAGGAAGTATATCCTAGTATATACTGATAACTTAGTTCTTTTTTTATCTCTCTTAAAGCATTTTTCAATTCTTCAGCTTGGTTGAGGAAAAATGCCTTTCCTCCTGTGGCTCTAGAGAATCTTTCAAGAGAATAAACAATACCAGAGGAGGTTAATGAAGGAGAATGTTTATACTTTCGTAAATATTGGTCACTTAAAGGAATTTTATAGCCGATGGTAAATATAGGAATATCTACTCTTCTTGCAATTTCAACGGCTTGATAGTGAGAATATTGGCTATCATTCTCAATCCCATCTGTAATCAAAAGAATAGCCCTCTTTTCGTTATTTCCTTTATTAGCAAATTCTGGAGTTACCGTAACTGCATCGTTTAAAGCTGTCTGGCCATAAGCTTCAGTCTTATCCAGGACATTTAAAAAATAATTCTTATAATTTGAAAAATTCATAGCAACCTCCACTTCTCCATCAGCAAAAATCAATAAAGAGAATTCATCATCAAGACTAAGAAGGAATGACGCGAGATATTTGAGTGATTCCTTACTTTCTTTCAACTTATCCTGGATAGCCATGCTTCCACTTACATCAAGGAGAACCGTTAAACTTAAAGGTGCTTTAAAATCGTGGTTAAAGTAGGTTAAATCCCTCTTTTCATTGTTCTCATAAATAGAAAAATCTTCCTTTGTTAGGTCGTTAATGTACCTTCCTTTCTTATCCTGGACTGTTACGGCTATTGAGATGGCACTGACTGCTACAGTATGAGATGTTTTTTTATTTTTTGTCTCTTGTGAAAAGGATGATAGGAAAGATACATTTATCATTGCCGTAAAAACGAAAATAAGAATGACTGATAATGGCAAAATTTTTCTTTGTTTGCTCAGCGTGACTCTCCTCATTTTTTTTATTTTCAGCACTTTCTTATTATTATAGCTTAAAATTGATGGATAAAGGAAACGGGAATTAGTTTAAGAAACGTAGCCTTTTTTGATTAAATAATCCTTGAGGGCATTTTCCCAAGAAGAAAATTCAGTCAATCCTATCTCTTTTGCTTTCGTATTCTCCAAAACAGAATAAGAAGGCCGGCAAGCTCGAGATCCGTAGGTTTCAGAATCGATAGGCTCAAGTTTAGGCCTTTTTCCCGTTAGAGAAAAGATGGTGCTTGCAAACTCAAACCAGGTGCACTGACCTTCGTTTGTTAAATGGTAGAGGCCATAATGTTGTGTGCAGATAAGCTCTCCAATTCTAAGCGCAAGTTCTGCAGCTGATGTGGGAGTAACACACTGATCGTTCACTACTCTTAAAGGTTTTCCTCTTTTCTCTACAAATACCATCGCATCAACGAAATTGGTTCCTTTCCCCCAGCAGCCTGCTTCTCCATAAAGCCCACAGCTTCGGATAAGGAAATATTTCTCCAGAATATTCTGAGCAAAATATTCACCGGCTAACTTGGAGACAGCATAAACATTAAGAGGGTTGGGTTTGTCCTCCTCTACATAAGGCGTCTTCTTATCCCCATCAAAGACATAATCTGTGCTGAAATGGACCAAGGTCAAACCAAGCTCCCGGCAAATCAAGGCGAGATCCCTGACGGCTATTGAATTAACTTGGAAGGATTTCTGCGGATTTTCTTCGCATTCATCAACTCTATGGTAGGCAGCAGTATTTATGACTACATCAAGGTTAATTTTTGAAAGAGTTTCTTTTGTCTTTTCAGGCTCTGTAATATCAAAATCAGGATAATAAAGAGGAAAAACCTTCTCTCCTTTGAGGACTTTAACCAAATCAGAACCGAGTTGACCGTCAGCTCCGATAATTGCAATTTTCATCTTTATGTATCACTTTCCCTTGAACAACTATTACTAAAATTAAAATCTTGATTGATCAATTTATTATTGTAAAAAAAAGGCCAAGGATTTCTCCTTGGCCTCCAGGATTACTTTTCTTGAGGCTAAAAGAGAGATATTCAATGCTTATAATTTCCTTTTTTAATTAAACGGATAAAACATTCTTTTGTCAATAAAAAAAAAGATTTTTTGGCAGAACTCATCATCCTGTGAGTAACACCTTTTATTCTATTTCCCTTGGGACTAAGAAACTTTTAACAATCCCTCGGATAAGCCCGGAGTCTTTGGGGATAGATTTTAAGGCTTTCTCAAAATAGGGCTTAGTTTCAGGATTCAATGAGATGAACTTTTTCAAGAGTATTTGGGCATTAGAAATATTTATCTCAGGATGAATCTGAATTCCCCATATTGGTCTCTTTTTCAGTTGAAAAGCCTGAATCTGGCAGTCTTTGGAAGAAGCAAGAATAAGGAAGGCATCACTCAAATTCACCACTTCATCGAAATGACTGGAGAAGGAAAAAGCACTTCGTTTTTTCCCTAAAAGCTCATTTTCCACTTTGATCTGGATAGGAATCCAACCCACCTCAGGTTGGGCACATCTCTGAACACTGGCCGAACCTAAAAGGGCAAAAGCGAGAAGCTGATGTCCATAGCAGCTGCCGAGTATAGAGAGCCCTTTTTCCACAGCATCTTGAACCACCTCAATCTCTTCATAAACCCAGTTTTCTCTCTCTATGATAGAAGCTTCAGAGCCGGTTAAGATTAAATGCGTGTAATCCCTATTTAAATCAGGAAAATGACTTTTAGTTGCTTTGAAGGAATCCCATGCAACTCCTAAATAAGGCTTCCAGTGTTCTTGCGGATTGTAGATTGACGTATCTATAGAATTATCTATTAAGGCAACTTTCACTTCTTTTTCTCTCATCCCAACTCCCTTTCTTCATATGAGCTCTCTCCTCAAATTATAAGCATCCATTGACAAAAAACAACGTTTTTCTATTTTATTAATATTTTCTTTGTTTTTGAAACATTGATTCTGGTATAATTCAGTTTCAACAAAGGAGGAGAAAAATTGCCCAACATAAAACAAGAAACAGAACTCTATGTCATTACACCAGATGAGCCTGGGATTTTGGGTAGAGTCATGGGAACCCTAGCCAATGCTGGTGTAAATCTTAAAGCTATTTACGCTCGTTCTGAAAGAGGGAAAGGCATCTTTTTCCTCATAACTTCTGACAATAAAAAAGCTGAGAAAGCCCTGAAAGGAATAGGATACGAGGTGACAACCAACAATGTTGTTACCGTCGAAATCGATGACCGCCTCGGAGCTGGAGCAGAAGTAGGCGCTCTTATCGGAAATGCGGCTATTGATATCGACTATTGCTATGGAACCTCTGCTGGAGGAGTAAAAGCCTTGCTGGTGTTTCAAACGAACGACAATAAAAAAGCCGTCGAAACTCTTAGATAATCAAAAAAAAATCGTCCCTTCCTAAAAAAATGAGTTCTTCTCTTACGGGGCACCTCAATCATCAGGCAACTGCTTTTGTAGCAGAAGTAATGTCTAAATGGCTGGATGATGAGAAGATAAATTCCTTCATAAAAACTATAATAGATTGGCAAGAAAAAATTGCTCTGTCTGGTATAAGATTGCCTAAATTCGCTCCATACTCCACAGGATGGTCTGTTGATAAAGTATCTCTTGTCCTGGTGCCTCTTGTTTCCTCCACAGGTGTTGTTGTCTCCAAAATCTCTGAGCCCCTTGCTTTATTAGGCTCGGCTGGGAAACAGGCTTTCCACAGTCTGGTCAACTTCAATAGACATTCAAATAAACTGCAATCAATTCCTGGCTTCCAAACTTCTCTCTGCCCGAAAGAGATCAAGAACCAACTCTCCCAGGTGGGGGCTGTCCTGTTTTCTCCACCGAAGCAAATGGCTTCTTTTTTTAAAAAAATCTCTGCCTCTAAAGGTGCCAACTCTTGGCAAGATCTTCGTGATTCACTCCTGAGCTGCTTCATGAGCAGCATATTATTATGCGGAGTGAACGGAGTTTCTTTCGATATAAAGGTTGGGGAGGGCTCTTTTTTAAAAAACTCAAAGGAAGCCAGAAGCTTGGCCCTGTCATTAAAAAATGTTTGTAATCGCCTGAGGATCAACTCAACTTTTATCCTGAGTGACATGAATCAGCCTCTTGGCCAAGCTGTGGGAAATTCTCTTGAAGTCAGAGAGGTCCTGGAAGTCCTCAAAGGAAAAGGTCCCTTAGACGTTCTGAAGCTCGCGTTAGAGCTAGGAACAGAAATACTCCTTTTAGCCAAAAAGTCCTTAAACAGAACAGAAGCAAAAAGAGACCTTAAGGAAAAAATCATTAAAGGCGAGGCTCTCGAAAAGTTTAAACAAATTATTGAAGCTCAAAAGGGAAATCCTCGAATTATTGATGATTATTCTTTGCTTCCTCAAGCTAAAAATAGGATGAAAATCATCTCCCCAAACAGGGGCTTCATTCATAAGATAATGATGAAACAAATCCGCTCCGTTTGCCTTGAATTGGAAGCAGGAGGTAAAAAACCCGCAGATTCAAGTGATCATGGACCTGGTCTTTTAATCTTCAAGAAAATTGGTGAAAAAGTAGAAAAAGGGGAAACTCTGGCCGAGGTTCATTTTAACAAGGTCAAAAATATCTCCTTGTTTGAGAAGGAATCCCAAGGAGCTTTTATGATCTCGGAGAAACCTCCTGATTTCCGGCCATTCATTATTGAAAGAATCGGAGCGAAAGTGTAGTTTAAGAAGGAAACAATCTTTTGGCTTTTTAGTTAGAGAAAAAATATCTTATATGTTAGACTGCTTTCCGTTTTAACCTAGCGAAAGGACGTGCAAATGGAAGAACACAAACCTTACGTACCCGATATAACCTCCTATAAAGATATCACTCTTAAGGCTGTTATTATCGGCGCAATATTCGGTGTCATTTTTGGCTCTGCCAATGCCTATTTAGGATTAAGGGTAGGATTAACGATATCCACGGCTATTCCCCTGGCTGTTATTTCTGTAGCTGTATTCAGAGCATTAAGTCCAATCCTCGGAAAAAGCACAATTTTGGATTGTAATATTGCCCAGACTACAGGGTCGGCCAGTTCTTCGTTGGCTTCAGGACTCATTTTTACTATACCTGCCCTCTTTCTCTGGGGCTTCAAGCCAAGCCTATTCAAAATCGGCACCTTAGCCCTCCTTGGAGGAATCCTGGGAGTGCTCTTTATGATTCCCTTGAGGAGAGCGCTGATTGTAAAGGAGCATGCAGTCCTCCCTTACCCGGAAGGGACAGCAGCTGCTCAAGTCTTGATCTCAGCCGATGCGGGAGGGGCAAAAGCCAAAAATGTATTTCTTGGTTTGGGAGTAGGTGCTTTTTTCAAGGCCCTTGTTGAAATTTTGAAACTCTGGCCCGAAAAAATCTATCTTAAGATTCCGGTCTTGAAAAAGGCTCTGCTAGGTATGGAACCCACACCTGCCCTATTGGGTGTGGGCTTTATCCTGGGACCTCGAATTGCAGGGATAATGGTGGCCGGCGGGCTTCTCTCCTGGATTGGAATCATTCCCTTGATTTCCTACTTCGGGGAAAACCTGAGTATGCCCTTGTTTCCTGAAACAGACCTGCCCATAGCTCAGATGTCTGCAGAAGAAATCTGGAGAAACTACATTAAGTTTATAGGAGCAGGTGCAGTAGCTGTGGGCGGAATCATCGCTGTCGTCAAAGCTTTGCCCACAATGTTCAGTGCTCTGAAGATAGGTATTAAAGACTTCAGCCTCAGCAGACAAAATGCTCAATTCCAGAAGAAAAGGACTGATACCGACCTTCCCATTACTGTTCTTGGCCTTGGAATTCTTATAGTAATAATCATACTAATACTCGCTCCCCAAATCCTCGGCATCAGTACAACCTTTCTGGTACGGCTTATAGCTTCGGTCTGCATAGTCATTTTCGCCTTCTGCTTTGTGACAGTCTCATCCAGAATTGTGGGCATGATAGGTGTATCCTCAAATCCCACATCTGGTATGACTATTGTGACTCTCCTCGGGACAAGCCTTTTGTTTTTAGCCCTGGGATGGACGGATATTTTAGGGATGGCAACAGCCCTTACTGTAGGAACAGTAGTTTGTGTCGGCGCCTCCATCGCTGGCGACATTTCCCAGGATCTTAAGGCTGGCTATATAATCGGAGCTACGCCTAAAAGACAGCAGAGTTCAGAATTGATAGGGGTATTGGCATCAGCTTTTGCTATAGCCGCAGCGATCTGGCTTCTGGGAGAAGCCTTTTCTTTCGGAACAACAGCTCTCCCTGCTCCTCAAGCCACCTTGATGAAAACTGTTGTCGAAGGAGTACTTGGCGGTGACCTTCCCTGGGGACTTGTTTTGGTTGGAGGAGCTTTTGCGATTGTAGCCGAGCTTCTCGGAGTTCCTTCTCTTCCGTTTGCTGTAGGTATATACCTTCCTCTTTCTACTATGACTCCAGTCTTTGTGGGAGGAGCTGTTAGACATTTTATCGAGAAAAGAGCCGGCAATAATGAAAAGCTTAAGGCCGCAAGAAAAGAGAAAGGAGTCCTTCTAGGTTCAGGCTTTATTGCCGGAGAAGGAATCCTCATGGTTTTTGTCGCTATATACGCCTATTTCGCTAAAGCAACGCCTAAAGGAGTTGGCCTTGTCTGGCCAGGAAATGTCGGTGATTTCGTAGCCTTAGCAGCTTTTATTGGTCTGGTGGGCTATCTCGTTGTGAAAAGTTATAAAAAATAAAACTTCTTCTCTGTTTCTTGCCTAACCTGGCTTGTGACTCTAATCTGTATTGTAAAATTTAATAATATATACTATTTTTAATAGGATTATAATTTTAATGGAGATGAGATGAATTCCCTAATTGTAGCTTTCATCCTCATTCTATGGCTCATCCTGGGCTACAAGATATACGGGAGTTTTATCGAAAAAAAGGTTGTTCAAGCTGACAATTCCCGCCTTACTCCAGCCAGAGAATTGAGAGATGGAATCGACTACATTCCTGCAAAAAAGTCTCTTCTTTTTGGTCATCATTTCTCCTCGATTGCGGGAGCAGGACCTATCCTGGGACCTCTGCTTGGAGTCTTGTATTTCGGCTGGCTCGGCGCTCTCCTTTGGGTAGCTCTCGGCAGCATTTTCCTAGGCGCAGTTCATGATTACACATCACTTATGGCATCTGTCCAGAACAGGGGCACCTCTTTAGCCGATATCTCGGAAAAAACTCTGGGTCTGCGAGCAAAGATAATATTTTCTATCTTTCTTTGGTTAGCCCTGGCCCTGGCCATAGCCGTCTTCGCTGTCGTTGCTTCTAGGACGCTTGTTTCTCAACCTGAAATAGTCATCCCCACCTTTGGACTGGTATTCATTGCCATTATCTTTGGTTGGTTGACATATAAAAAGGGCATCAATATTGTCGCCGGAACTATTCTCTCTCTCCTTTTCCTTTTTCTCCTTATTTACGTTGGCAATATGGTGCCAATAATTCTTCCCGCTCAGATAATCGGGATGTCCAGCCAGAATTTCTGGTTCTATATTCTGATCATTTATAGCCTCTTCGCCTCCTCCCTCCCCGTCTGGTTTCTTCTCCAGCCTCGGGATTATATAAGCACCTGGATTCTCTTTTTCGGGCTCGGATTAGGCTATCTTGGCCTAATCCTTATGCATCCCTCCCTGAATGCCCCTGCTTTCGTTTCTTTCCTGAGCAAAGGCGACAAACCCTGGGAAGGCGGTCCCCTCTGGCCCATGCTCTTTGTCATCATTGCTTGCGGCGCCATTTCTGGCTTCCACTCCGTGGTTGCCAGCGGAACAACAGCCAAGCAATTACCAGATGAAGCCAGCGGAAAATTGATTGGATTCGGCGGCATGGTCACAGAAGCTGCTCTTGCAGGCCTTGTAATATTCATTGCCGCAAGTGCTCTGATCTGGGATACTTCAGGGGCAGAAAGTCAGTTTGGTTTTCAGTACCTAATGATATCAGCAGGAGATCCGATCAGGGCATTTGCCACAGGATACGGAAGGCTCGTCTCTTCTCTTCCCGGTCTTACCCTGGCCATAGGTTCTTTCTTTGGGATGATCATGCTCAATGCTTTTGTCCTTACAACCCTTGATACCGGAACAAGGATCGGCCGGTTTATAACAACAGAACTTTTGGGAAAAAGGGTGCCTGTTCTTAACAACAGGTGGATAGCATCTCTGGTTGTTCTTGTATTTGCAGCGATCCTGGGAGGAACTGAAGGTTATAAAGTTATCTGGCCCGTCTTTGGTGCCTCAAATCAGCTCGTAGCAGCCCTGGCGTTAATCGTTGTTTCTTCTTACATGGTAAGCACAAAGAGACCCAAAAAATTTACAGTTTATCCGGCTATCTTCATGCTGGTTACCACCCTCGGTGCTCTTAGTTACCAGGGATATCACTTTTTCCAGGCAAAAAGATATCTTTTAGGATGCCTCAGTCTTATCCTCATAGCTCTGGCAGCTATCATTGTTTATGATGCCCGAGCCATTCTGTTCACAAAAGATAGAAGGGCTAAAGAGCATAGGCCATAAAGAAAAACTGCAGAGGCCTGATTTATCTGTAGGAGTTTGATTCATCGGTTCTCTTCCGTTTTGTATGGATCATGATCAGAAAATATTCGGGGGTGGCCTCGCTCCCTTCAGATTTTTAACGCCATTCCCTCATCGCTCTTCTCGGCGGCTGCGTAACTCGCTTCGCTCAGACATACTCGCCGCCCAACTCTGTCGGGTGCCCTCGAAGAACAATTCGGGAAGGCTAAATCTTCAATGGTCGCTACACTCATCCCCGAATATTCTCTTTAACGTCTCAAAACATGTCTTACCCAGACAATCTGGAAGAGAACTATTAAAACTAACGTCTGAAATAGTTGAACAGTCAGCTCAACGGATTCCCGGTTCATGGAAGGGGAGTAACTTTGAAAACAACTCCTTTTGGATCAGGGCAGCATAAGGTTTCTGTCTCAGAAATCCAATCATCATGAGGAAGTTCATCTTCCCTCTGTTTGGTAGTTAAAAAGGGAAAGATACTATTTAGAGCATAAACACAAACTTTCTTCCTCTCGGGTATTTCAATCGTCCCTTCACCCCTGATGAAAAAGATGTTTCCTATTTTATGTTTCGCTCCGCACCGTTCTTTAACTCCCACCACTTCTACCTTTAACTCTTTCATGCTTCCTCCTTTCTTTGTTCAAATATAAATATATATGTCATGCAGAAAAAAATCAAATAAACACGTTGACAAAGCAAAAAAATCTATCGTAAAATTAACCTGTAGTCAATCCTGGAAACAAGGAGGTTATGATGCGTTTAAGCGCTGAACCTAATGTGGTTCCTCTGTGTGATGTCCTATTGGTCCTGCTCATTATTTTCATGGTTATAACGCCAATGGTACAAAAGGGAGTGGACGTGAAACTGCCTGACACAACAACAGAGCAGTCATCAGCACCTGTAGGTGTTATCGTTATGACTTTACATAACAACATGAAGGTGGATATTAACCAAAGATACATGGAGTTTGATCTTGTCCAGAATGAACTAAGAGCTATCTACGCCCCCCGCCAGGATAAGACAATATTCATCAGAGCTGACGCAAGAATTCCTTACAGCAAAGTCATTGAGATCATGGACCTAGCTAGAGGAGCAGGAGTCGAAGTCTTGGGGATAATCCCTGAATATTTCACAGAAGAAGAAACAGAAAACTTATGAAAAAACATTACTTCTCCCTCCTAGTAAATATCAAATGAAAAAAATAATACTTACTTTTTTATGCTTCATTCTTCTCCCTTTTATCTCTGTCTATGGGACATTAGAATTACTCGGGCCTCTGAGCAAAGAAGAGATCTTAGAGAATTTTCCTGACTGGCAGGTGGAAGTTGCTTCTTATGTTCCAGACCAGGAAGTGATCGAAATGCTTCAATCAATTCCATCCGAAATCAAAATAGAAATCTTTCTGGGAACCTGGTGCCCTGATACTAAAAGAAATGTCAGTGCTTATTTCAAGATTATGGATATGGTGGATAATCCTCTTATCATGACATCCTATATCGGTATCCCCAGGGATAATGATTCTCGAAAGCCTTTTATCGAAGGGAAAAATATCATAAAAGTCCCCACTTTCATTATCATTATCGATAATCAAGAAAAAGGAAGAATAATCGAGAATCCTACTAAATCTGTCGAAGAAGACCTTTTAGATATTATTAATAAGTAAAATCCGCAAATACAATAAACAAGTGCGCTTTGTTTTAAAAATGCAGGTTTGATAAATTGAACCGTACAGAAGTCTCAACCCCCTACATATAAATCAACCCACACAGATAAATATTTATTTTATGGGTCCTATAATTTCTCGTGAGATGACCATGCGCTGAATTTCGTTTGTCCCTTCATAAATCTGAAGGAGCTTAGCATCTCTCATTAATTTTTCCATTGGAAAATCTTTCATGTATCCGTATCCGCCTAAAATCTGGAGGGCCTCAGTTGTTACCCGCATGGCAACGTCTGAACCATAAGTTTTAGCCATAGCTGATTCTTTACCGCAAGGCTTTCCTTGGTCCAGCAGCCAGGCTGCATGCCAGACAAGATGGCGGGCAGCGTTTATCTCCATGGCCATCTGGGCTATTTGAAAAGCTATATGTTGAAAAAGAGCAATAGGTTTTCCAAACTGAATTCTCGTTTTTGCATATTCAATCGCATACTGAAGAGCTGCTCTTGCCACCCCTACTCCTGCAGCTCCTACAGGAGCTCTCGTTTTATCCAACGTCTTCATGGCTATGAGGAAGCCTATCCCTTCTTTTCCTAAAAGATTTTCCTCTGGAACCTTGACATCCTCAAAAAAGAGCTCAGTTGTATTAGAAGCTCTTTGTCCCATCTTATCTTCCACTTTTCCTATAGTTAATCCAGGAGTTTCGCGAGGAACAATGAAAGCGCTTATTCCGCGCATTCCTTTGTCAGGATTTGAATTGGCAAATACAACATATAGACTGGCTATTCCCGCGTTGGATATAAAACACTTAGAGCCGTTGATAACGTACTCAGAGCCAACTTTTTTCGCCGTGGTCTTCAGAGCACCTGCATCAGAACCAGCTTCCTTCTCGGTAAGACAAAAAGAGGCAAAAGACATTTTTTCAGTATGAGGCGTTAAAAATTTCTTTTTCTGTTCATCGGTGCCAAAAAGAATAATCGGTGTGTAAGCTAAGGCATTGACCATCATCGTTGTATACATTCCAGCGCAACCTCCGGCCAGTTCTTCACTTATGATAACGGTATCAATATCAGATAAACCTTCTCCTCCGTATTCCTTAGGGATTTTGCAGGTAAGAAACCCAACTTCGAAAGCCTTCTTCATGACTTCTTCAGGAAATTCGTGTCCTTCATCATACTTTGCAGCTTTGGGTTTCATTTCTTTTTCGGCAAATTCCCGAGCCATAGCCTGAAGAGCTTCCTGCTCCTCTGTCAAACTAAAACTAATCACTCTCGCCTCCTTATTTTTTCTTAGAGTCGATAATATCGAAGGATCGCAACCGTCATCAAGTTTTATACTGGAAACCTTTTCTTATGTCAATTTTTCGTCACTTCCAAACAAAATCTTTTCCCGGGCCATAACAAAAACAGGGTTTTTTATCCTTAAAATATTCTCCACAATATCTTGAGAACGAATATTTTTATGTGGAGAGTGCTTCAAATAAAGAAAAAGTTTTTTTCTCTTCCTATCAGGAAATATTCCTTCGATGTTTCCATCCTTATTATCTGCTAAAAAATCATCAACTATTTTCTCCACCTTCTTGTAATCATCATTTGCAGAAATATTCTTTTCTTTACAGATTGCTTTTAGAGCTTCTTTTGCTGCTCGACTCTTCAAGTCAACTGAATAGACCAAAGTTTTCATCTCTTCATTCAAACGGGGTTTAAAAGTCTTGAACTTCTTCAAACTTGAAAACTTAACACCTGCAGGCAGAAATTTGTTCACGTGGGAAACAAATTCGTCGCCATCAAATAAATACTGGGATTTGAACTCAATAATTTCAGCCTTCCCCTCCATGCCCAAAGGAAGGGCAGGAGTGTAAGATATCATCATTTTCGGATGGAAACCTTCTGAATGAACAACTGAAATGCTAGCCCTCCGGAAAGTCCTCTGGATAATATTGCTTAAGTCTAAATGAGATATGAACCTTGCATTTTTGCGCTTTGAATAGATTGCTCGATAACGAAAAATATTCTGAGCCTTCTTTCCAAAAAGAGAATAAGGCGCTGAAGGAATTTCTATTTGTTCCTGAAATTCTCTCTCCAGTAGGGGCGAAAGATTACATCCCTGACACAAATCACATTTATTCTCGAGACAGGATAAAGTTCGCTCTTCTTTTAAAGCCTTATCTACCTCTTGAAGCAAATGGGATTTTTTTATTCCTGTATCAATATGATCCCAAGGGAGAACTGCGTCTCTGTCCAAAGCTCCAAGATAAAGTCCATAATCGATATTTTTAGATTCAAAAGCTTTTTCCCAGATACGAAAGTCGAATAGTTCGCTCCAGCCTTCAAAGCGAGCACCATTTTGCCACGATTGAAACAGGACCTGAGTAAGTTGTCTATCGCCTCGTGAAAAAACAGCTTCCAAAATAGAATTTTTAAGAGAATGATTTTTAAATTTAACAAAAGGATACTTTCTCAGACGGGATTTAAGAAACCTGTGTTTTTCTTCCAGAATCTTTTCATCTTCCATTTTAAGCCATTGGAAAGGAGTATGCGGTTTGGGTATGAAGGATGTTGCGCTGATATTGATATTAGGAGGAGATTTACGAATTTTAGATCCAATCCTTATCACGTCTTCCACCAAGCTCACAATTCCTTCTAAATCTTCATCTCTTTCAGTCGGCAGCCCAACCATAAAATAAAGCTTAAGTAGCCTCCACCCCTGAGAGAAGGCATTCTCCGCAGCCTCGATTATCTCGTTATTTTTCAGGTCCTTGTTAATGACCTGGCGCAATCTTTCTGTCCCTGCTTCTGGAACCAGGGTAAATCCAGTCTTTCTAACTCTGGTAATGTTCTTAGCTATCTCTGAAGATAACCCCTTGGGACGCAAAGAAGACAATGAGAGGGAAATCCTTTGTTTTTCCAGTTCAGTCATTAAAGTCTCAACAACTTCACCGAGATAAGGGTAGTCACTTATTGAAAGAGAAAACAATGAAGTATCTTCATAACCCGTTAGCCGAAGGCTCTCCAGCACCTTTTTCAAAACAAAAGAAGGACTTTTCACTCTGTGAGGAAAATAGATGCTCAATGCTTGGCAAAATCTGCATTTATGATAACAACCCCTTGCCACCTCAACTGCTACTCTGTTAAAAATGACATTAATATTTGGAACAACAATTTTTTCAGGAAAAGGGGCCTCATGAAAAGGAAAGCGAATTCTTTTTTCAATCTTCTCTGGCACACTATTATCAGGTTTTACTGCCATAAGAAAAGAGTTCCGAGGTTGGTAAGTAGTATATAAAGAAGGAACATAGACTCCCTTAATCTTGGCCATCTCTTTTAATACTGCACTTTTTTCTTTCAATTCCTCCTTCAGGGTTATGTATTTTTCAATGATTTCTATGAAAGCTTCTTCCCCGTCTCCGACCAGAAACAGGTCAAAAATCGGAGCTACAGGTTCCGGATTGAAAACAGCCGGTCCTCCTGCAATGATCAATGGATATTCCAGATCTCTTTGTGCTGAAAAAAGAGGAATATGACCTAGATCAAGGATTGTCAAGACATTGGTATAATTGAGCTCATAAAGAAGGGAAAAACCCAAGACATCGAATTGATCAAGTGGAATTTTATTTTCGAGAGAATAAAGAGGAATATTTCGTGATCGAAGTTTTTGTTCAAAGTCTACCCAGGGAGCGAACACTCGCTCCGCTAAAATGGATGGATTGTCATTCAAAAGAGAATAAAGAATTTTTTGACCAAGATAGGACATCCCAACCTCATAAAGGTCAGGAAAGATAAGGGCAATTTTAGCTTTCACGCGGAGCGGGTTCTTTTTTATTTCATTCCACTCCCCGCCTAAGTAGCGCCCAGGTTTCTCGACTTCTTTCAGAATATTTTCTAAATCTTTCATCATGGAAAATTAGATCCTTACTATTTCATTTTATTTCTATCGGTTTGATTGTGCAATCGATAACACGGAAAGTTTTTATCTTGCTTTCGTTATTTGATAGGCAGTTGCATCGGGGGCCAGTCGTTGTCGTTGTTTCCGCTATACATTAGCAAATCTTCTCATTTTGACGTTTAAGACGAGGGCAATTCCTAAATAAGTGGTAAGAAGAGAGGAACCTCCGTAGCTAAATAGAGGCAAAGGGATTCCAGATATCGGAAAGAGGCCAATAATCATCATCAAATTGATAAGAAATTGAAAGGCAATCATGATCGCCACCATAAAAATAATATATACCCCTGTTCTATCTCTCGAGTAGCCGATAGATTGAAACAGCCTCCAGAGCAAAAAAGAGTAGGAAAGCATGATAAGCACCACGCCCATGAAGCCAAATTCTTCTCCGATGACCGAAAATACAAAATCTGTATGCCTGGCAGGCAAGAATCTCAACTGGCTTTGAGTTCCTTTTCCAAAACCTTTTCCTAAAAAACCACCTGATCCAATAGCAATTTTTGACTGCAGGACATGATAACCTGAGCCCAGAGGATCCTGACTGGGAGAAATTAGCGCAGTTAACCTCTTTTTCTGATAATCTTTAAAAGCAAAATTCCAGCCAAATATCCCTAGGAGTAACCCACAAATCAATATACCAATGATGGTTTTCCTGTTTAATCCGGCTAAGACGAGCGCCGCTAATAAAATGGGAATATAACTAAAAGCAGTTCCTAAATCAGGTTGCAAAGCCACAAGGAAAGCAGGAACAGCGATAATCGCAACTCCCAAAAATCCTTTTCCCCTGGAAAGGTAGTCTCCTCTAAATTTAGCAAAGACGTGGGCCAGGAGAACGATAATCATTATTTTAGCAACTTCAGAAGGCTGGAAGTTAAAAAACGGAAGTTTAAGCCACCTCTTAGCCCCCGCTATCGGCGTACCGAAAATTAAAATTCCTCCGAGTATCCCTATGAGGACAAGGTATAAATAAAAAGAATAAGTGACAAGAGTATCATAGTCTACGGAAAGAAATAAAAAAAGAGCTATCGAGCTAAAAACAATCCAGAAGATCTGTTTCACATAATAATTTCCGGGCAGATAATGAGAGCTGCTGTAGATAAATGCCACTCCAAGAATAGAGTTCAAGAGCAAAATGCCTATCAATATCCAATCAGTATTTCTAAGAAGGTTTCTGTCAATCATATTTTTCCCTGTAAAAATCAAATAACTTCCTCGCTAGAGGAGCTGCGGTTGCACCGCCCATACCACCATATTCAATGATGACTGTTACAACGATCTTCGGGTTATCCCTCGGAGCAAATCCTGTAAACCAGGAGTGAGTCTTAGTTACTTCAGCTTTTTCTTTCTTTTTCATCTTCTCATCTTTTTCAGTACTGATAAGTTGAGTTGAACCTGTTTTTCCGCAAATATCGAATCCTTTTACATTAGCGGCCCATCCTGTTCCTCCATTATTGACGACTTCCCACATGCCTTGAATAATTGTTTCAAATGTGGACGGTTCAATCTCCACGGCATCTCTTTCCGAAAGTACTCTCTTCCCGGTTAGAGATTGAGAATTAAGCAAATGAGGAGTAACTTTTCTTCCTCTATTGGCGATAATAGAAGTGTAGAGAGCAACCTGAAGAGGAGTCACCAATAGAGGGCCTTGACCAATGGAAACAGAAATAGTCTCTCCTGGCTGCCAGCGTTCTTTCCTTACTTCCCTCTTCCATTGTGGATCTGGAACCAATCCTGTTTTTTCTCCGGGCAAATCAATACCAGTTTTTGCTCCAAATCCAAGCATTTTTGCATAACGGGAAATTTCGTCGATGCCCATCTTCTTTCCAACTTGATAATGATATATGTTACATGAATTCCGAATTGCTTGAATAAGGTTCATTTCACCATGGCCTTTTTCAACCCAGCAGGTGAAGGGCTCATTATAAATTTCAATCTTACCTTTACAAGTAAAAGTCGTCTCTTCATCCACTAGACCCAATTCAAGTGCTCCTAAATCTATTACAAGCTTGAATATTGAACCAGGAGCGTACTGACCCCGAATAGCTCGATTCTCCAAGGGGAACTCGGGACTGTTGACCAAATCAAGCCATTCTTTAGAGGTAAAGCGGTTAATAAATTTATTGGGATCAAAAGTAGGATAACTGGCCAAGGCAATTATTTCACCGGTCTGGGGGTCCATCATGACAACGGCCCCTTCTCTTCCCTCCAATAACTCTTCAGCCTTCTCCTGAAGAGCATAATCTAAAGTGAGAGTAATATTTTGACCTTTTTCGGGTTCACGTTTTGCTATCTCCCCTTTGCTCCTGCCCATGCTGTCTACAATTTCTAATGCTTCCCCATCTGTTCCGACTAGGGTGGTTTCATATACTTTTTCAACTCCAGTTTTTCCTATAAGATCTCCCAAGCGCCTCTGTTGGTAGAGACCATTTTTTACCTCTTCCCCTGACAACTCCTGTATATACCCTAAGGCATGAGCTGCAAGACTGCCAAAGGGGTAAAATCTCTTTGGCTCTGCTTGGAGAAATAATTCGGGAAATTCTAATTTTCTGGCTTCGATCACAGCAACCTCTTCAAAAGATAAATTCTCCTTAATCACAATTGGCTTGAAAACGGGAAAGGATTCGTACCTTTTAATTCTTTCTTTCAAAACATCTTCTTCAATCTTTAAAAGACGAGATATTTTCCGGCAGGATTTATCGTAATCTTCACAATTTTCTCTAATGATGGAAACTTTGAAAGAGGCTTTGTTATCAGCCAGAATGGTCTCCCCTCTATCCTTAATCAATCCTCGCTGAGAAGGCAGGACGATTTTTCTCGTCCGATTGGCTTCGGATTGCTCCCAGTATTTTTTATGATCTAAGACCTGAATTTTCCAAAAATTAAGGAGCAAAAAAACGGTTAATACTTGGATAAAGATAAATATTTTCTTGGATCTCCCTTGAACGAGAATAAGATCCTCATAAACCTTGTTGTTTTTCATAGATAAAACTAGAGTTCACTCCTTTTGAACTTTCTCAAAAAAAAGAACAGAACGCTTCCCACCAGAGCAGTGCTTAAAGGCTGAAAAAAGATCGATCCTCTTCCTGTATTTATGCTTCCTGAAAAAATAAAAGAGTAAAGCAAGGCCCATAAAATGAATTCAAAGCTGATCAACAAAAAGATAAAGATAAAGCTGCGCAAAAAAGGAAGGACATCTATTTTTTTTGCAACGTATCCTGCCGTGAATCCAGTAATTGTTTTCGCAAGACCTGCTACTCCAAAAACTCCCAAAGAAAAAGAGTCCTGGATAAGACCACAAAACGTTCCTAAACAGGCACCGAAAATTTCATTTTTTTCAACGCCAAAGTAGATAACAACCAAACTAAAGACATTAAACAGCAGAACTAGAGACGGAGAGATTTTGTTCAGAATTGTATGAAGCAAAAAAGCAATGATGATTCCAAGAGAAACCTTAACAAAATCTTTCATTAAAGCTAATTCTCAAAAAATTTCCAGCGGATCCCTCATAATGACGGCTACTTGATCCAAATCCCGAATATCAAAATAAGGTTCAATTTTTACCTGTTTAAAAAGAGAAGTGCTTGTGGTTATGGAAACAATTTTGCCCACTTTTATTCCAGAAGGAAAGAGACCATCCTTGCCAGAAGTGATAATATCTTCTCCCTCATAAATATCCTCAGTTGTTACATGGATATATTCTAAAAAACAGTTTCCTTTATCATCACCACTCAGAATACCCATGACTTTCTTACTCTGAGAAAAAACACCTACCCCGCTTTCGTTGTCAGTGATCAACTGAACTCTAGATTCTTTTAAGGCGACAGGGTTTATAATTCGTCCCACTAAACTGCCATTTTTATCGAGAACAACCATATCTTTCTTAAGACCATCCAGAGAGCCTTTATTAATAACTGCAGATTTATAAAAATTACTGGCATCAAAACCTATAACTTGAGCTACCAAAATATTCTCATGAAGCTTTAAGAGACTTTCCTCTATTTCCTTCTTACTCCTCAAGTTTTCAAGAGCATTCCTTAGAAGGTTATTCTCCTGTCGAAGCAAAAACATTTCATCTTTCATCTTTCGATTCTGACTTTGAACATTCTGAAGGTAAAAATAATTCTTCCAGAACTCACCAATTGATCGGGATAAGGAAAGAATTCCATGCTGAACAGGAGAAAAAATGGAAAAAACTGCCTTTTCGAAGTAATTCTCCCCATAACCCAACGGAACCTGAGCTGAAATCAATATCAGCTGAAAAAAAATTAGAGCTGTGAGGACTACAAGACTCTTTCTCTCTTTAAGGAAAAGGGGCATGAGATTTAAATTGAATTATATTATAGAAACCTTTTTCAGAAGGTCTAAATCATCGAGCATCTTGCCAGCACCAATAACAACCGTAGTCAGAGGATCATCAGTGATAAAAACTGGCAATTTAGTTTCCTCGCGTATACGTTTGTCTATATTTTTAAGAAGAGCGCCTCCCCCTGTTAAAATAATGCCCCGGTCAATGATGTCCGCTGATAATTCCGGAGGAATCTTTTCAAGGGCGACTCTTATGGCATTGATAATCGAAGAGACAACATTTTCGAGCGCTTCCCTTACTTCCTGGTCATCAATTATAATTGTTTTGGGGATTCCTTCTCCTAGATCTCTTCCTTTTATCTCTACTGTCATGGGCTCATCCAAGGGGTAAGCTGAACCTATCTCCATTTTAAGCTGTTCAGCGCTTCTCTCTCCGATAAGCAAATTGTATTTTTTCTTAAGGTATTGGATGATAGCCTCGTCCATTTCATTCCCAGCAATCCGTATGTGATGATTAAAAACGATCCCGTTCATAGAAATGACTGCGATATCGGTCGTCCCACCTCCTATATCCACGATCATATTTCCTGTCGGCTCAGAAATAGGAAGATCAGCTCCAATAGAAGCTGAGACTGGCTGTTGGACAAGGAAGACTTCGGATGCTTTTGCCCTCATGGCTACATCCTTAACTGCGCGTCTCTCTACCTGAGTAATTCCTGTTGGAATCCCGATAACTATCCTCGGTCTAATCAAAAATACTCGGCTGTCTGTTGACTTCTTAATAAAATAGTCAAGCATCTTTTCCGCAATCTCAAAATCTGCAATGACTCCATCTCTCATTGGTTTGATAGCCAGCAAGTCAGCAGGAGTTTTTCCCAGCATCTCCTTTGCTCGCGTACCTACAGCTTCCACTTTGCCAGTCCTTTTGTTAACGACGACGATAGAAGGCTCTTGAACAACAATGCCTTTGCCCTTTAAATAAACCAAAGTGTTGGCAGTCCCAAGGTCAATAGCTAAATCACAAAATAGCCTGCCTTTAAGTATACGCAACAAATTCATCTTTATGCCTTTCTCTATCATGTCTTATCTAACATAATTTCCTATTTCACGCAAATAAAAAATCTGATTGGGAGCTGTGCTGTTTCCCAAAGTCTTATTCAATAACATATTTCGAAATGCTTAATTTTTTTATTTTTTTCTTGACTTTTTTCCGTTTAAAAAATATATAATCAAAAAAACCACGCATAATAACTTGAGGAGGTAGATATGAGCAATGAATACAGGCCTTACATTTCCCAAGAGCAATCGATGAAAGAAATATCTTTCAAAGCAATTTTTTTAGGAATCATAATGGCCATTGTCCTCGGTGCTGCAAACGCCTATTTAGGCCTCATGGTTGGAATGACAGTGGCAGCCACTTTTCCAGCAGCTGTTATCGCCATGGCAGTCCTTCGTCCATTCAAGGGAACAATTTTAGAAGAAAATTTCGCAAGGACTACTGGCGCAGTAGGAGAAGCTCTGGCAGCAGGAGCCATATTTACAATTCCTGCCTTTCTGATGACCGGAGTATGGACAAAATTTGATTTTGTAAAATCCTCTATGCTCATGCTTGTAGGGGGAATTCTCGGAGTGTTCCTCATCACACTTGTCAGACGCACCTTGGTTGAAGATGCCGATCTTCCCTTCCCAGAAAGTGTTGCCTGTGCAGAGATGGTCAAAACCGGCCAGAAGGCAGGCTCGAGCGCTTCATACATGTTCTGGGCAATGGGTTTGGGAGGTCTCATTGAATTCTTCACCAGCGAAAACGGCATCCGAGCAATAAAACCTTTTGTCAGCACCGTATTCAAAATCCCCGGTTTATCCCGCACCACGTATCTCAACGGTGATAATGTTGAAATCCATAAAGCTGCACCCATGAAAGGGAGAATGTTTATAGAATCGCCGGCAGCCAATGCTGCTATGACTGGAGTCGGCTACATAATCGGACCAAAGTTAGCAGCTCTTACTTTTTCCGGGGGAGTACTGGGATGGCTCTTCCTGATGCCAATCCTGCTTTTCATTAGTGGAGAATTAGGCAGCCTTGTCTCCAAGTTCGATGGAAACTGGACTGATATGGCCATCTCAGCTTACAATGCTCAGATTAAACCGATTGCGGTTGGAGCCATGCTTGTCGGCGCTTTTTTTACGCTGTTCAAGATGAGAAAAAGCCTAATTGCAGGAATCGGTCGCTCCATCATTGATGTTAAAAAAGCGCGATCTGGAGTCACAACAGAAACACCCAGGACTGATAAAGACTTGCCTTTTCCATCCATCATAATCGCCATTATAGCTCTAATTATACCAATGGTTTTTCTCTACAACATCTTCACCCATAACATAGGTTCCTCTTTCGTATCTGCCATAGTGATGATAGTCATGGGTCTTCTTTTTGCCGCTGTAGCAGGCTATCTTGTGGGTATAATCGGCTCCTCTTCCAACCCGATTTCTGGTCTAACCTTAACCACGCTGCTTATCGCTGCCCTGATGATGGTTCTCATGGGGCAGACAGGAGATGAGGGCATAAAAGCTGTATTGGGTGTTGCAGCAGTTGTATGTTGTGTGGCTGGCGTGGCTGGAGACATGATCCAAGATTGGAAAGTAGGACATATTCTTGGTGCTACTCCCTGGCGGATGCAAATAGGAGGACTAATCGGTGTTGTTGCAGCTGCTCTAACACTGACCTTCTCTCTCCAGCTTTTACACAACAACGTTGAGGGGGGAATTGGAGGCGTAACACTTCCTGCTCCTCAAGCGGGATTGATGGCAGCCATGGCTAAGGGAATAGTTGGTGGAGAAATGGCCTGGCCTCTAGTTTTAGCAGGAATGCTTTTAGCCGTTGTTCTTATCCTTATCGGCTCTCCCTCCCCTATGCTTATCGCAGTAGGAATGTACCTTCCCTTTCGCGCCACGGCCTGTATCTTCTTGGGAGGAGTACTCAAGTATTATCTGGACAGAAGCGTTGCCAAAAAGAAATCGACAGCCAAAGGTAAGGAAATCGTAGAAAACACCGGCCTCCTCCTTGCGTCAGGGTTGATTGCTGGGCAGGCTCTTATGGGAATCATTACTGCAGCCTTAAAGGGAGCAAAAATAGAAATGCCGGAATCTTTGAATAACCCGTGGCTCGCCTTATTGATTTACTTCGCGCTCGGTTTTATCTTGATTTATTTTCCCTATAAGAAAATGGTCTCTGCTGGTGAATTCGGAAAATCAACTGAAGAAGGAAGCTAAATAAGATTCGAAGCAAGCATCAAAATCCTATAGATTGTGAAAAAGAGAGGAGTCGAGAAACCCAAAATTAACCTTCTTGATCTCATTCCAGTGAGGAATATCAAGTGGGAAAAAAAAGAGGATGGCTTAATTATCCTTTTAAAGCCGAAATTTGAACATTCCTTTTTAAAGAAATACGTCCTCCCCCGTTTGAAAAAACCTTATTTCAAAATAAAGCTTGACCATGTGGGGAGCTTCACCTGGGAGCTTTGTGATGGAAGCCTTCGAGTTAAAGAAGTGGCCAAAAGTCTAAAAGATAAATTCGGAGAAGATGTCGAGCCTCTTTATGATAGACTGGCCCTCTTTCTTCAAAGCCTGGAAAAAACCCATCTCATTTTCTATAGAAGAGAAGACAAATAAAATTGAGCTTACCCCAAGCTTATTGAACGAAAAAGGGATTTCCTATAGAATAATGAACCTGGATTATTCACGGATCGAGTTTGCCGCAGATGCGAGGCACAGGGTATGCGGCTGTGGTTCTCCACCGCAAATGCCCTGTAACGAAGCAGATGCGGCGAAATCGGCCCGCCCGAAGGGTAAATTATGCCGACATATAGTAAAAAGAAACGCATTTGAGACCGATTGAATGTTCTTCTAGAGCTGAAATCAGCGTAACGAGCAGATATCAACGAAAATAAATATTGGTGTCGGCATAATTTATGAATAAATCAGGTTATTTAAAGAAAGGAAATATGTCTATACTTCAAATCGTTAAGTACGGTAATCCAACCCTTACTAAAAAGGCTGAGGAAATAATAAATCTAGATAAATATATCGAGGAGCTTGCTCATAATATGATTCAAACCATGTATGCAGCTCCTGGAATTGGGCTTGCGGCTCCCCAGGTAAATGAAAGCAAGAGATTAATAACCGTTGATCTTTCTGTTGGGGAGAACAGTCAAAATCTGATTATTCTCATAAATCCCGAACTCATTAGCCAGGAGGGAGAGCTCATCTCCGAAGAAGGCTGCTTATCGGTTCCCGATATTAATGAAAAAGTCGCCAGGCCCTCTCGCATTATTATCAGAGGCATTGATCTGAAAGGCAATGAAAAAACTGTTGAAGCAGAAGGACTTTTAGCCAGAGTTCTTTGTCATGAGATTGACCATATTAACGGAAAATTATTTATAGACCACCTCTCTTTCCTCAAAAAAAGTCTTATCAAAAAGAAACTGAAAAGAGCGATTCAAACGGGCAAGATTTAATGAAAATTGTCTTCTTTGGCAGCCCTGCCTTAGCCCTTCCTTCTCTAAAAAAACTCCTGGAGGCCGATCACAGCATCGATCTCATTATCACCCAGCCTGACAGGCCCGCAGGAAGAGGGAAGAAACTTGTGCCTTGTCCCGTAAAAAAAACTGCTTTGGATCTGAACATCTCTTTTTATCAGCCTTTAAAAATTAGAAAAGATAAAATCGCGCTTGATAAAATAAAAGAAATCGAGCCAGACCTTAATGTAGTCGTGGCCTACGGACAGATTATCCCCTCCTCAATCATCTATCTTCCCAGATATAACTCTTTGAATGTTCATTTTTCCCTTTTACCAAAATACCGAGGGGCGTCCCCTGTCCAGTGGGTTCTCTTAGAGGGGGAAGATAAAACAGGGATCACTATTTTTGAACTCAACGAGAAGATGGATGAAGGAGACATCCTTATCCAGGAAGAAGTCAAAATTTTTCCTGATGAGAATGCAGCAGAGCTAGAAGCTCGCTTAGCACAAAAGGGAGCAGATCTTCTGATAAAGACAATAGCACAAATTGATAAATTAAAGCACCGCAAACAGGATCATTCTCAGGCTACTTACTCCCCTAAAATTAGGAAAGAAGATGGAAAAATTGACTGGACAAAAAATTCTCTCTACATAGAAAGACGGGTAAAGGCGTTCACTCCCTGGCCTTCAGCTTATGCTTTCCTTAAAGACATAAGGATAAAAATTCATAAAGGAAGAAAAATAGAGAAAGAAGCCCCGCCTGGCTCTTCTGCCGGGGAAATTTCAGGAATAAAGAAAGAAGGTATCGAGGTATGTTGTGGAGAGGGAAGCATCTATCTTATCGAAGGCCTTCAGCCTGAAAATAGAAAACGTATGAATGCTTATGCTTTTTCTCTTGGAGCAGAAACTAAGCCCGGGGATAGGTTTGCTTAGCTCTAAGGGATAGTTATTCTTCCAGAATATATTGGTAGGGATTGACAGCCTTTCCGTTTCGGCGAACCTCATAATGAACATGGGGGCCTAAAGCTTTTCCTGTTTGTCCTACGTACCCGATGACATCCCATCTTTTGATTTTCTGTCCGGCTCTGACTGCAAATTTGCTCAAATGACAGTAGACTGTCGTAAAGCCTCCCCCGTGACTTATGATAACCGTATTTCCTCCGATTTTCTCTCTCTTGACATGAGAAACAAAACCGTCAGCAGTAGCTACAATAGAATTTCCAAAACTAGAAGCGATATCGATGCCATAGTGGAAAACCTTTTTCCCTGTAAATGGATCCATTCTCGAGCCATAGGCAGAAGTCAGCCATCCCGTTGTTGGCCAGATAGTGGGAGTAGAAGCGAGTTTTGCAGTCTGGTTTTCGAAGAATCTCACCAATGTATCCAAATTCTTATCGATGCCATCTGCTTTCATGCTAATTCTCTCTGCATGATTGAGGCCAACATCCTGACTATAATAAGAAGAACCCACTTCTTGGCCACTACCTCTGTCTCCTCCCCCAACTCCAACCTCTTTCAGAACTTCAGGTGATTTGAGTCCCGCCATAACATTGATCTTTTTGGCATAGGTTTCAAATTCGTTAATATTCGTCTGCAGCTTGTTTAGAGATACTTTATATTTTGTAATTGCCTGTTTTTGGCGGCTATTCTCATCAAAAAGTTCTCTATATTTCTGTCTGGTAACATTCATTGAAAAATAATCGATGAGGAAAACGGTGAGAGCAGAAAAAAGCAAGGTGAGGACCGTTATTAAAATTTTAACTTTCTTTTCAGAAAAAGTGATTGTTTTGAATTTACCTCTGTTGTGGGGGACAATTATCAACGAAAAATACTTCTTAGCCATCAACTTCTCCCTTAATTATCATGAAAAAAAATTTTAAGTCAAGAATTTTATTGAATTTATTCATTATGGCCTCTTCCTCACATTTTCCTTAATCCAATCAGCAATATCCTGTGTAGATGAACCCGGCAAAAAAGTCTTGGATATTCCTATTTTTTCCAAGAAAGGGATATCTTTATCAGGAATAATTCCGCCTGCAATAACAGCGATATTATCTGCTCCTTTTTCTTTAAGGAGATCCATGATTTTTGGAAAAAGCACATTATGGGCACCAGAAAGGATGCTCAAACCTACCACATCAACATCCTCCTGAACGGCTGTATTGACAATTTCATCCGGTGTTCGCCTTAGGCCTGTATAGATCACTTCATACCCAGCATCCCTTAAAGATCGACAGATCACTTTAGCACCCCGGTCATGTCCATCCAGGCCTGGTTTTGCTATCAGCACCCTAATGTTCTCGCCAGTCATAAAATCCTCCATTCATCAAGCAAGATTAACGGACATGACATCTTTTCTCATCCTCCTACTTATTTAGTCGTTTTTCTCATCTATCAATTAATATGTAATAGGTTCTTGGTATTCTCCGTAAACTTCTCTCAAAGAATCCATGATCTCCCCTAAAGTTGCGTATGACTTGACACAACTCAATATATAGGGCATCAAATTCTGTTTATCTGAAGCTGCCTTTTTCAGGTCGAGTATTTTTTCCCCGACTTGGGCATTATTCCTTGTTTTCTTAACATCACGCAAGCGAGCCGTGTGCTGTTTAGCAGCAGACTCGTCGATTTTTAGAAAGGGAATAGGCTCGTGTTCCATCTCATAAGCGTTAACTCCCACAATTATCTTTTCTTTTTTTTCAACGGCTTTTTGATACAAATACGCACTATCAGCTATCTCCTTTTGAGGAAATCCGAGTTCTATGGCTTTGACCATCCCTCCCATATCATCAATTTTTCTGATATATTTCTTAGCATCCCTTTCCATTTCATCTGTCAGCTTTTCAATAAAATAGGATCCTCCTAAGGGATCAATACAATTGATTACGCCACTCTCATGAGCGATGATCTGCTGAGTCCTCAGGGCAATAGTCACGGCCTCTTCAGAAGGTAAAGCATAAGTTTCGTCCAGAGAATTTGTATGGAGGGATTGGGGTCCACCTAAAACTGCGGCCAGAGCTTGGATGGCAACTCTTACCACATTGTTATAAGGCTGTTGGGCCACCAAAGAGACTCCCGATGTCTGAGTGTGAAACCTCAGCCACCCGCACCTCTGATCCTTTACTCTAAACCTTTCTTTCATCACCTCCGCCCAAATCTTTCGGGCCGCTCGAAATTTGGCAACTTCCTCAAAAAAATCATTGTGAGCATTAAAGAAGAAGGAAAGTCGAGGCACAAACTCTTCGACATCAAGTCCTCTTTCCTGTGCCCACTCAACATACTCGATCCCGTCCCTTAGAGTAAAAGCCAGTTCCTGGACAGCTGTAGAACCCGCTTCCCTTATATGATAGCCTGAAATGGAAATCGTGTTCCATTTGGGAACCTCTTTGGATCCGTATTCAAAGGTGTCAACAATCAGTTTCATAGAAGGTTCTGGGGGAAAAATGAAGGTTTTTTGAGCAATATATTCCTTTAGAATATCATTCTGAATCGTTCCCGAGATAACTTTTGGAGAGACGCCCTGCTTTTCAGCAACAGCAATGTACATGGCCCACAAAACTGCAGCAGGGGCATTTATAGTCATAGATGTCGATATCTTGTCCAGAGGAATCTCGTTAAAAAGAATTTCCATATCCGCCAGGGAATCTATTGCTACTCCACATTTTCCTATTTCTCCTTGAGCAAGAGGATGGTCAGAGTCAATGCCCATTAAGGTGGGAAGATGGAAGGCAACACTCAATCCTGTTTGTCCCTGAGAGAGAAGATATTTGTATCTTTTATTTGTGTCTTCAGCTGTCCCGAACCCTGAAAACTGTCTCATCGTCCACAGGCGGCCGCGATACATGGTCGGATGGATTCCCCTGGTATACGGATATTCCCCTGGAAAATTCAACTGCTTCAAGTAATCGAAGCCATCAAGATCAAGAGGTGTGTAAAGCTCTTTAATTTTTTTCCCTGAAATCGTTGTATATTCCATTTTCTTAGGAGAAGCCTTTTTCAATGCCTTATCGTACTTTTCCGCCTTCCAGTGGTTAAATGATTGTTTCAAGCTCACCTCGGAGGAGCTATTCTTTTTCAAGTGAGCCTCACTCCTTTTTTCTTATTTCTCGTCCGTATAATTTTCATATTTTATATTTACAGATTGCCCTTTTACAGTCAATAGCTATACAAGATGATTCAAGGGGTGATTTTTCCTTCTCAATTATCACCTTAAAGGGGTATGTTATGCCACCAGTTTCAGGTAACAATTCTAAGGAAATACTAAAAAATTTCAGGGTAGCGTTTTGCAGAAAGCAATTTTACCTTGATATTAATCAAATTATTTTATTCCTCTGTAACTTTAAAAACTGCATCGTTCTCTCTAACAGGGTTTTCCACTTTCATTCCTACTGACTCACCTGATTTTACTTTATCTACAGGGGCATGCTCCAGCTGCATTGACTCTATTTTTTGGTAAAAATCAGAGGTGTGTCCTTTGATGTGGATTGTATCGCCAACCTGAAGAGTTCCCTTGGATAATTCTAAAATACCTACATTTATTTTGGAGAAATAGTGAGTGATTTTTCCAATCTCTTCCTCCATGAAGGCCTCCTTCTTGAACGGCTATTTAAAACTACCAGAATCATTCGAATTTCGCAAGCAATTTCAAGAGCAAAGGACAGAGCCGCCATTCACATTTAAAACTTCGCCAGTAATATGCCGAGCCAGGTCTGAGGCAAGAAACAATATCGGTCCCGCAATATCCTCAGGAGGAGGGATTCTTCTTAAAGGAATAGACTCCTTGACCTTATCTCTAAAATCAGGATCACTGAAAACCCCGGAGCACATATCTGTATCCACCCATCCTGGTGCGACACAGTTGACGCGGATATTATAAGGACCCAGTTCTACCGCAAGGGATTTCGTTAAAGATATTAGAGCCCCTTTGCTTGCTGCATAATGGGAATGAAAGGCTTCACCCCTAACTGCAGCCGTGGAAGAAACACTGATAATCCCACCTCTTTTTTTTTCTTTCATATGGGGCACAACTGCATTGCAGGTATAAAAAACACCATCCAAATTTATCTTCATCGTTTCTGCCCAGGTTTTTTCCGACATCTTGCCCATCTCCCCATAAGTCCAGATCCCCGCATTGTTTACCAGGATATCTATTCGACCCCATTTCTGTATGATTTCTTTTACCATCGAATTGACATCATTATTCTGAGAGATATCTGCTTTAAATACCAGACACTCTCTTCCGATTTTATCAATTTCCTCTCTAACCTTCTCGGCCGCTTCTTTTTGATTTATAAAGTTTATGGCCAAATCGCACCCTGCCTTAGCAAATAAAATGGCGGTTGCTCGCCCAATTCCTCTTGAGCCTCCAGTGATCAAAACCTTCCTTCCCTCTAGGAAAATCATGGAACCTCCTCCCCTCTGTAGGGGCATGATTCATCAAACCCACCTTGTTTGTAGGGGCTTGATTTATCAAGCCCACCTGCAGTGAACCCAAGGAACCATAACATAAATACATTTTCATGGTTTGTGGGTAAAAAACTCGTCATGGGCAATTACCTTAGTAACCGAGAGATAAATTCTCCATCTCATCGAACTGAAGATATCGATAGACCTCATCCTCATGGGGCATTATCTTTTCTTTAAAGACCGAGAAGTATTCCTCAGGCTTAGGAAGTTTGCCCGAAAGTGCTGCTACGGCAGCCAGTTCTGCCGATCCCAGGTAAACGCGAGCTTTATCTCCCATCCGATTATCAAAGTTTCGAGTGGAGGTTGAAATAATGGTCACTCCAGGACGAACCCTGGCCTGATTCCCCATGCAAAGGGAGCAGCCGGGGATTTCAGTCCGGGCACCGACGCTGGAATAAATCGAATAATACCCCTCTTTCATCAGCTGAGCCCTATCCATCTTTGTCGGGGGTGTTAACCAGATACGGGTGTTAAGGTAGCCCTTACCCTCAAAAATCTTTCCGGCTGCCCGGAAATGCCCGATGTTAGTCATACAGGACCCGATGAAGATCTCGTCGATCTTGTTACCCGAAACATCAGAAAGGAATTTCACATCATCAGGGTCATTGGGGCAAGCAACAATCGGCTCCTTAATATTTGCAAGGTTTATCTCGAGAACGGCTTCATACTTGGCATTATCATCTCTTCTGAGAAGCTCAGGTTTTTCTAACCATTCCTGACAGGCGTCTATCCTTCTCTGCAGAGTATTAGAATTCTGGTAACCATCTTTTATCATTCTTTCCATTAAAGCAATATTGCTTCTCAGATACTTGCTAACGCTCTCTGGGCTCAGGGCAACAGTCCCTCCTGCTGCAGAACGCTCAGCAGTGGCATTTGTCAGCTCAAATGCCTGCTCCACTTCCAGGTTGGGCAATCCTTCCATTTCAATGATTCGGCCGTTAAAAATATTTTTTTTACCCTCTTTAACTACCGTCACCAGCCCTTCTTGGATAGCAAAATAGGGAATAGCATTTACCACATCTCTCAGGGTTATTCCGGGATTAAGCTCGCCCTTAAATTTCACCAGGACTGAATCAGGCATATCTAGGGGCATAAAACCGAGAGCTCCTGCAAAAGCAACAAGTCCAGAGCCTGCTGGAAAGCTGAGCCCGATGGGGAAACGGGTGTGGGAATCACCAGCAGTTCCCAGTGTGTCAGGAACCAAGAAGCGATTCATCCAGGAATGGATAATGCCATCACCGGGTTTAAGGGCTACACCTTTTCTCTCCGTAATGAACCCGGTAAGCGATTTATGCATTTTGACATCTGCAGGCTTGGGGTAGGCAGCGGTATGACAGAAGGACTGCATGAACAAATCTGCCTGGAATTCAATACAGGCAAGTTCTTTCAATTCATCCGCAGTCATCGGGCCTGTGGTATCCTGAGAACCGACTGTCGTCATCTTCGCCTCACAAGCAGTACTTGGGAGTATACCTTCTAAGCCACAGGCTTTATCTACAATCTTTTGGGCCAGGGAATATCCCTGCCCTGGTTCTGGCGTAGGTCTCTCAAGGATTGTGAAAAAATCTGCTTCGTTCTTTCCCAAGGCCTTTCGTGCTCTGGCAGTTAACGACCGACCTATAATAAGGCTAAGGCGTCCTCCGGCGCGGTATTCATCCTTGATTGTCGCCGGCTGAAATTCAAACGAGGCTATGACTTCCCCTGCTTCGTTAGTGATAGTCTGAAATTTTGTATCGATGGAGAGGATGTCGCCAGTCTTCACTTTTGCCACATCGCACACAAGAGGCAGCCCCCCTGAATCTTCTACTGTATTGAAGAAAATTGGAGCGATCAAACTCCCGATCACAACTCCTTCTTTGCGCTTGTTCGGCACAAAAGGAATATCCTCTCCAATGTGCCACAACAAGGAATTAGTAGCGGACTTTCTTGAAGAGCCAGTGCCCACAACATCAGCTACGAAAGCTACACGGTGCCCTTCGTTGCGGAATTTTCTGATTGTATCGATCCCTCCCGGAAATCTCGTCTCTCCTATTGAGAGGGCATGAAAAGGGATGTCTGGCCTGTTCCAGGCATACTTTGCTGGGGATAAATCATCGGTGTTAACCTCGCCATCAACCTTAAATACTTTGAGGGATAGCTTTTCTGGAAACTTCGGTCTGGAAAGGAACCAATCTCCATCCGCCCAGGATGTAAGAACCTCTTTTGCATAGCGGTTGCTTTTCGACATTTCAACAACCTTATCGAAAGCACTGTAAACCAGGGTAATCTGCTTCAATGCTTTGGCGGACTCTCCAGCAAGTTCTTCGTCTTGCAAAAAGCCGAGCAAAGGCTCTATATTATAACCTCCAAGCATCGTGCCCAGCAGAAAAACTGCCTCCGTTTTGGATAATAACGGAGAAGAGATCTCTCTTTCTGCAACCTTTGTCAACCAGGCTGCTTTAACCTTTGCCGAGGCATCCACTCCTGGCGAAACCCGATTTCTTAAGAGGTTCAAAAGAAGCTCTTCCTTACCCGCGTGCTGATTTTCCAGCAGTTTACAAACTTCCTCGGTCTCTTCAGGGCTTAAAGGCAAAGGAGGAACTCCCTGTTTTTGCCTTTCAGCTTCATGTTTGAAATATGATTCCAGCATTATCGCTTCTCCACGTATATTTTGCTTTGATTAATACAAACTCAATTATTCCAGTGTCATCGCGAGGAGCGAAGAAGATTCCTTCGCTTTGCTCGGAACAGGCTGAACAATCTCATACAATAAATTGTCATTGCGAGTGACCGAAGGGAACGTGGCAATCTCAACCTTTTTCTAAGAGATTGCCGCGCTTCGCTCGCAACGACAGATTGCCACGCCCTTTCAGGGCTCGCAATGACATTGTAAAAAAAATATATTACGTTTATATTAGTATACTGTATAAAATGTTTGTATTCAACGGAATCAGATTTTTATTAATAAAAAGGGCTCCTATCCCATTTGTGCTAATATGCTTTCTCCTGATATGAACTGAATCCTGTGTCTATCCAGATAAATATCGACTTTGACGTAGTCCTTACGGGTTTGACCGTTCGTTTGTAAATTCTATGATAAATTGCTAAAATATTAAGTTCGACTAAAGTTAATAATCTTTTAAGAAAGCGAAACAGTCTTTTCCTCTAAGAAAGAAAAAGATGAGTTTTAATGTCAATATATTAATAATCGGTGATGATTCACATCTATATGACCAGCTAAAAAACTCCTACATTTCAGGATCTTCCAACATTTCTTTTTGCAGCCCTAAAGAAGATTTTCTCTCAGTTATTAGAAATAAAAAAATTCACGCAGTCATCCTAGAATTGAAGAGAAGTAAGAATGAACGGAGGATATTTCTTAAAAAGTTAAAACAATTTGACCCTTTAGTGGATGTAATAACAATAGCTGAATCTACAGATTCTGAGGATGTTATGGACTTTATTAATCAAGGAGGAACGGACTACCTGACCAAACCGTTCAAAATAAACATTTTACTGCTGATGATCCAAAAGATCATTGAGAAAAAAGATTTAAGGAAAGAGTCCTTCCTTTTAGAGAAGCGGTTAGACAAAAAATACTTGTATCAAGGCATGATCGGCAAAAGCCCTTATATGCTCGACATATTCGCCCTCATTGACAACATTTCAAAATATTTTACCGGTGTTTTAATTACAGGAGAAACTGGTACAGGCAAAGAAATGGTAGCCAGAGCCCTCCATAAGCTTAGTCCCCTCAAGGATAAAAAACTTGTTATCTGTGACTGTGCTTCTATCCCGGAGAATCTGTTTGAATCCGAGCTTTTCGGTTATATCAAAGGTGCTTTTACAGGAGCTGATAAGGATAAAAATGGCCTGTTTGATGAGGCACATGGGGGAATTATTTTCCTGGATGAAATAGGTGAAATCCCAATTACCACCCAGGCAAAACTTTTAAGGGCTTTAGAATATAACCAATTCAGGCCACTGGGTTCAAGCAAGAATAAAATTGTTGAAGTTAGAGTTTTATCGACTACCAACCGAAACTTGAGAGAAGGCATAAAAAATGGCATTTTCCGCGAAGATTTATTCCATCGATTAAATAAAGTCGAAATCCATATTCCTCCCCTCAGAAAAAGGCCAGAAGATATTCCTCCACTTATAAGATACTTCCTCACTCATTATAGCCATAAATTTTCTAAAAAAATTAAGGGTGTATCCCGGCAGGCACAGAAATTACTCCTCCAATACCAATGGCCAGGAAATATCAGAGAGTTAGAAAATGTCTTAGAAAGTGCGCTCATTCACACTAAGAAGGAATTTATTGACACTCCTGATTTGCCACAACATCTCCAAAAGTTTTTACTCAAGGCGAAAAAAACTTCTCTTATCTTCGAGGAGAATCTCTTCACTCTGGAAGAATTAGAAAAAGAGTATATAGCTCATCTTTTGAAAATCAACCAGAATAATCTGAAAAAAACTGCGAAGATTCTGAATATTTCTCGGACAACTCTTTATAATAAATTAAGCAAATATAATATCCGCCACTCTAATCCTTCCCCTTAAGTTCATCACAAAAAAATCTTTTTAACATCCGTCAGCATTTACTTTATTTTCATAAAGTGAGTCTCAATTCATTTAACTTTAGAGGTAATATTTGCGTGTTCAATTATTGAACACTAGGGAAAATTCGTTCCTAACTTATTCAATATCAATACATTACTAATCAATAAAAATTAATGTGTTCATTTTCTGAACACATCTCTCCTTTGTTCCCTGATTCTTTCCACTCCTTAACTTATTCATTTTCAACAAGTTCCACAAAAATCAGGGGATTTGCACCTTTCTTGCATAGAAGCATTCTGACGTTAGAAAAAAGGAGAGAATTTGATGACAAAAAAGAACAGACAGGGATCATTAAAAGCAATATTACTTATTACAACCTTAGCTTTGCTTTTTTATCTACCTTTAAAGGCCGAGGATAAGGATCATAACGGTGACCGAATTTTGATTAAAAGCATAAAACCAAAAAACAATATGAATGAACTCTCCTTTATGTCTTTAGGATCAAAATCTTTTGAAAATTCAGAGTTCTTGCAGAATGCAATCAAAGAAGACAAACCCTATTCAACCAGATTGAGTTTTCCCCGAATACTGGATGAATCTTATCCTGCCCTCATAAAAGATTCCCACAAACGCATCAATCCAAATCCCATAGAAAACTCACTCTTCACAACATCTCTAGTTACATTAGTAGCCTTAAATGCAGGGGATTTTTACACAACGAACAAGGCTTTAAAGTACAAAGGCTTAAAGGAAGCCAACCCTCTGCTAGGACCTTTGACTAAAAATACCCTCGTTTTTGCCACTGTTAAGTTTGGTATAACCGCCATTAATTATCACTTACTGAAAAAACTTCATAAAAAAAACAAAAAGCTGGCCTGGGCAGTCAGCATAGCCTCTAATTTTGTCATGGGCTATATTATTATCAACAACACCAGATTGATGAATAATGCTCAAAGGATAAAACTCATGTAAATGTTGCCCTAAAAATGCGTTACCAGCTATATTAAAAAAAAAGAGCTTGTCCCAAAGTGACGGGATTGAAGTGCAGGGATTAATAAGATTATTCAATTGTCATTGCGAGCTCCCGTAGGGAGCGTGGCAATCTAATAGATAAAATTAATTTCTTATGTAAGAGATCGCCACGTCGTTTCACTCCTCGCGATGACATGGAATCCCGTCACTTTGGGACAATGCCAAAAAAAAAGGCCCGATCAGGAATCGGGCCTTAAATTTTTCGGTTTACTATTTTTTATTTTATTTTTATTCTTTACCTTTCACTTCCTAAACGGCGATACTTCTTCTTCCGCTGCAGCCGGCGTAACAACACCATAGACAATCGCAGCACTAGCGGCTATTACAATGGCAAGACCGATGGGTGATGAAAAGAATTTCACAATTTTAGAAGCTGCCTTCGCCTTTTCTAATATTTTCCCTCTCACTTCAGCCTTCTTTACCTCTCCCTTAGCGTAAGGCTTTAATGCGAAAGTAACCTTTGTTATTTCGTTGGCTTTAATTCCTATCAAACTCTCTACATTGAAATCTCCTTCTTCTGTAACTATACCTACAGCATACATCCCTTCTTCGATTCCTTCGATTTTAAAGGTACCCAACTTGTCGGTTTTGCTTTCATAAACGACACCACTGACAACATTTTTTATCTTAAAAATGGCTCCTTCTACAGCTGTGGTCCCATCTTTGCCGTACACTTTTCCGATTAAATCCCCTTTACCCTTAGTCTGTTCAGTTTGTCCGGTTAAAAGATATGGTGAATTAAACAGAATGAAAGAAAAAATCAATATAAGTGATACTGATTTTAGCCTGACGGTTTTAAACATGGCTCCCTCCCCTCCAAGTTTCTATCATAGTATTTATTACAACGGTCTAAATGTCAAGACCAAATTTTAATTCATTTTTAAGTGCATTTCCTTCTTCATTCCAATTGCCATTATTAAGCTGCTTTTGTAAACCTCAATTAACAAATTTTTTTGAATTTTATCAAATGAAGGGATTGCCACGGCACTGCGTGCCCCGCAATGACATTTTTTTCTATAAGATTGCTCCGTCATTTCACTGAGTTATGAGTTTTTTCTTTTTTCTGTTTACTTTTCTAACCGGCAGGTTATCTTTAACAGGTTAACCGACCTGTTCACCGGCACAACAACGAGCATATTCTTCCCGATTTTGGATTTCAACGAAAGAGAGATAACATTATCTACTTCTCCCCTGCCTTCCCTTTCTTCCTCTTCCTCAACTTCCTCCTCTTTACTCTTCAAGTAATCATCCCATACGACTCTGCCATTAAAAAAGACAGAAATCAAAGGAGCAGCACCCTCAATTCTCTCCCTGCCATCTCCAAAATGCAAATCCAAAATAATCTTTTTTCCGTCAAGGCTCAATGCACGTGAAAAGCTCCGGCCTTTATTTATTTGGGATTTTTTTAGTTCTATTTCTCCAGGGGTCAAAAGCTCCTCTATTCTCTCATTTATTATTCTAATCTTCTCCTCTTCGTTCAACCGTTCATAATTATGGCGAATCCTCAACAGAGTCTCCAGGTTATCTGAGTCCATCTCCAAAGCCTTCTGCAAAAATTCCAGAGCATCATAGATATAATCGGCTTTTTGATAAGAATCACCAACAACCTGCAAAATCTCCACAAAGCTGCGCTTCCTAACTTCAGGCACAACCAAAAAACTCTCCCTTAAAAGGCGTCCTACACTCATGATGTCCCTGTACCGATTCTGCTTGAAGCTAAGCAGCATCTGAAAAGAAATGCGGTCCAGATCATCAAAGCTTGCTCCCAATTCCCCTTCTATTAATCCTCTATCCTTGAGGTAGGATTCAAGCTCGCGTGCTGCAGCCACCTCATCTTCCATTCCAAGATACCTGCGCAAATATCCTTCAACTTCCCCCAGCTCTCGCCCTTCCTCAAGCAGGCATTTGGCCAGGTTCAGCAGCGCTGACTTTTGCAGATCGACAAATTTTGAAGAATCTATAAGTGCCTGGTGAGCAAGGCTCTGGTAAAAACTTATTCTTTCCAGCGTATTCACACAGGATTCAAAATGCTTGATGGCTTCTTTCAATCTGAAATAGAGAAACTCATTCTCTCCAGAATGATAATCACTCTTTGCTCTCTCAAATTCCAAAAATTCAGCCCTGGCCAGCATCTCCTGTCTCATCTCAACAGAGAGTGATTTCTCACCGAGAAACCGGGCATACAAACGGTAAACTGCTGCATCTTCAGGTAGTATCTTCACCATGACAGCATAATCTTTAACATTCATATCCCAGATTTGCATGAGAGTTTGAAGCTTTTCTCTCTCTTTTCCGCTTACTATTATTCTCAAAATCTTAAGAGTGAATTCCCTGTCTTTTTCTGAAAGCTCCAGCCATCTGGAAAGAAATATTTTCCCGACTTCATAAAAAACCTGGCTGTTGTGCCCGGCAAGAAGAGCTGCTTTCCTGTACTCATCATAGGAGTTGATATCAAAAGCCGGAGAGATATAGCTCATATAGAGGAGAGATTGAGCAAAATTGAAATGGCTGAAGAAGGAGGCTGGATTGATTCTTATGGATCGAGCAAAGCTTTCGATGGATTTTCGAAGATAAGCTTCACTGAGTGCTTTATCGTTAAGGCTTCCGATTCCTAAATCAAAATAAGCTTTTCCCAGTTCATAAAAGACGAGGTCATTGGAGGGAAAAATCCGATTCGCTCTCTCCAGGATTTTTATCTTCTTTTCATTATCCTCAATTTTCTCAGATCGATAATACAGATGACTATTCCAGTAAATTAGAATATTGATACCTCCAATGACTATAACCGCAGAAATGAATATAACCCTCTTCAACTTGTTCATTTTTTGAGATTTGAGTCTTGAGATTTATTTTTCTCGCTTCGCTTATAAAATGCCGTCACGGCTGTCAGCGATAAGACAACGGTAAACAGCACCATATTCGCCGGAATATGCAGATTGAAATCAGCGATGCTGTGAATAAGAATGACCACAATCGCAACAATACCGCCCAGGGCCAAACCTTTTACCTGGGGATGCTTTCTCACCCTCCAGATTAGAAAGGAACTAACGACCATAAAAGCTATCCCGCCAAAGAGAAAAATCATTCCCACAGCCCCGAGTTCTGATAAATACTCGAGGAAGTCGCTATGAGCATGGGAAAGATGTCCGGGCATCCTGCTCTCCTCATACGCCGGATAGACAGAGGCAAACGTCCCCAGCCCTGTCCCGAACAAAGGAAAATCTCCGACAATTGATGTCACATTACTCCATAAGACCGGCCTCCCTTCATGGAGGAGCTTATCCAGGGCAAATCTTTCGATAGTTGCATCTATCCCTACATAAAGAGAAATTAATATTATAATTAAAAAGCTGACTTTGAGAAAATTCTTTACCCCTTTCTGCTGATGCCTCACCCTGCCAAAATAGAGGACAGTCAATTCGAAAAAGAGAATAAAAGCAAAAATCAGGAGAAAAACTCCGGAGCGAGACCTGGAAAAAATAATCGCCAGGGACATGAGGATAATGCCCCCGCTGAGAATCAGATTTGTGGAGAATCCTTTCCTGGAAAAGCGGAGGAGTTTCTCCCTCCATTTCAATCCAGCCAGGGAAAAAAGGTCAATCCGGGCAATGATTAACCCGATGGCTAAAGGGATGATCATCTCCAGGTAGCCGGAAAGGTGGTTTCGATTTACAAAAGTCCCCGTTACTGTATCTAAATAAAATCTCTTCTCATAGAATAAAATTCGAGGATTCTTATTGTAAAGCTCGAACATTCCGTAAAAAGCCTCGAAAATTCCCATGCTGACCAGCACATAAAAAATCCTCATGATCTGCTGCCGCCTGGTTACATTCTTAACAATGAGAAAACCGAGGAGAAAATAGGAGAGAAGCTCAAGCCCTTCCCGAAGTGTATGCGAAGGAATCAGAGAGAGGCTCATGAATTTAATCTTAGAAAAATCAGAAGAGAAAATATTCTGAAATGAATGAATATTCGGAGAAAAGATTTTGACTATAAAATTAGGCAGAGGGATGATCTGAATAAAAATGAAGATAAAGAGGCCCACAAACAGGTACCTGGGCCATTTAAGCGAAAGAGAAAGAAGCTCGTTATTCTGCGGTCTCTCCTTCATCAGAATATAAGCAGCCATCATCACCAGCACCGCAATCTCTATTACCAGGATCGACCATTCATACACCGATGCCGCCGGCAGCGGGCTCCACACAATCACCCCCAATATCCCATACTCAATTATTTTCCTGCAAATCTTATCCCTATTCTGAACTCCTGGCGTTTCCTTAAATTTCCTTTTAATCATAATATTATATTTTATCTTTTTGTCATTGCGGGCCCCGAAAGGGCGAAGCAATCTCTACCTTTAAATAATTCTTATTATTTCCGTCTCCAAAAAGGTATCCTAACTCTTAATCTTTTTTCTCTCTCTCCGGGATTTATTGCCTCCGGTAAATACGGAATCTCTCTATCCTCCAGCACAGCTCTAGGATTATCCTTCACAAGTGCTCTTGCCCTATTCTCCCCTATTACCATCCCCGCTCTCCCCACCGCCTCTGATAATCTCGGTGCCAAAGAGCGCGCATTATGTCCATCACTCCCTATAAAATGAATTAAATTCAACTCCAGAAAACTAAACACAGCCTCCTCAGCCTCCCTTCCATAAATACCGGAGAAACTTCCGCTGTTGGCCTGAGTCAGACCTCCCATCTGGACTAACTCATAAAGAAATGAAGGATTACAGGCAAACACTGAGTTTCTCTCCGGATGGGCAATAATCGGCATTATCCCCTCACTCATTAATTCGAAAAAAAGCTCTTTAACGCCTGAGAAAACATGGTCAGAGGGAAATTCGACAAACATGTAAGAGCTCCTGTTCAGCACCAGATAGCTTCGATTTTTTCTTATCTCGTCGATTAAATTATGGGAGATATGAACTTCAGCCCCACCCAGTATCTCAACCTTGATATTTTTCGCTTCGAGCGCCCTGCTGAGTTCTCTACACCTTTCTTCGATGATGCCTAAATCTTCATGCACAAAATTATTACGGAAAAAATGAGGAGTGGCCACAATCTTCTCTATACCATCCCTCTCTGCAATCCCAGCCATCTCCACCGCCTCTTCCAGATTCTGAGCCCCATCATCAAGACCGGGCAGGATGTGGCAGTGCAAGTCTATCATCTTAAAATCAGAACTCAAAACCTAAAATTAACTTTTTTCCTATAAAAATAGTATAGGACACTTATAATGCCTTGATTTCTTTTATTCTTAAATCAATTCCTGAAATTTCTGGAATAGGATCATTACCTTTCAATTTCAGAATTAACCATTCTTCTAAAACTTCTGAAAGTTCTACGACAATATTCTACATTAGGCCCATTTGCCCAGACTCCTTCAAAGCCAGGGATTTCAGTAAACCAACTTCCATCCTCTTATTTTTTATATTCCGCCCTCTCTAAAGCTTTTTGAATGTATTGAAATAACATCTAACTCCTCTTCATACTCATAGACTACATTTTTTTTATTTCATAAACAATTTAAATCCTAAAACTTAATACCTCAAAGATTAAGCTTTTTACTGTTTAGATGACTTTATCAAAATTTTATTTTTTTTATTATCACAACATAATTTTTCGTAACTTTTTTATGTTAAAAAAGTTTGATTTTTTACATATATTTTGGTAGAATAAATACATAAAAAAGGAAGGTTTATTATGAGAACAACATTAGATATTGATGCAAAGCTTCTTGAAAACATAGTAAAAGCCACTAAAGCGCCTACTAAGAAAAAAGCCATCGAGGCAGCCCTTAAGGAATTTCTTCGTGCCAGACATAGAAAAGAACTATGCAAGCTCATTGGCAATTACGAAGAGTTTGCTCTTACGCTTGAAGAATTAGAAAGGATGCGCATTGAATCCTGAAAAGATTCTAATAGATACTTCTGCCTGGATTGTCAGTTTCAAAAAGGCTGGCAATCTCCAATTAAAAGATTTCATGAAGAAGTCAATCATTAATGGGCTGGCTGCAACATCTCCCATTATCATCTTGGAGCTTCTTCAAGGCTGCAGGACGATAAAGGAGCGGGATGCTTTGAAAACAAGATTGGAAAGCCTTGAACTCTTACTCATCACGCATTCGGTTTGGGAACATGCCTATCAACTTTCTTTCTCACTAAGAAGAAAAGGGCTGACAATACCAAATGCTGATCTAATTATTGCTGTTGTAGCAATTGAAAACAATAGTTTGCTTCTTCACCATGATGAACATTATGAAATGATAGGCCGATACTCTCCACAGCTCCAAACCAAACATTTTCTCCCCCTGACTTAACAAAAGGGATGGCAATGTAGTTTTGAGTTTACTGCGTCTTACTCTCTTCCTCCTCTTCCTCTCCATAATAATGGTAGCGGGACCGATAGTGATGATAATACGGTGAATAGTATCCCTCTCCTTTGGCCTTGACCTCGTTAAAGACCACGCCAATAACCTTAGCCTTGGCCCGCCTCAACTCCTCCACTGCCTGCAAAAAGGGTTTGCGTGTGGTCTTTCCGGCTTCAATGATAAAAACAGTGCTGTCGCCAAGTGAAGAAATAATAACCCCATCAACCACAGCCAGCATAGGAGCCGTATCAAGCATAACAACATCATACCCCCTCTTCAATTCATCCATCATGCCCTTCATCTTTTCAGAATTAAGAAGCTCGGACGGATTAGGTGGAATGGGTCCGCTTGGAATAAGCCATATATTTTCAACATTTGTCTTCTGAACGGCATCTTCAATCGAAACCTTCCCGGTCAAATACCCGCTCAGTCCCCCAATATTCTTCACTTTAAATATCCGATGAAGCCTTGGCTTTCTCAAATCCGCATCCACAACGAGAACTTTCTCATTAAGCTGAGAAAATGCCACAGCCATATTGGCCAGAGTTGCAGTTTTTCCTTCCTTAGGCAAAGCACTTGTAAAAACAATTGATTTCGGAGGGCTTTCTGCATGAGAGAGCAAAATGGAAGTCCGCACCGTCCTGTAATCCTCGGATATGAAAAATTTTGGATGAATGTGATTAATGAGTTCAATTTCTTTTATTTCTGGCAGGTTTTCCTCGCTCTTTGGATTTTCATCTTCAGAAGAGTAAGAATATTTCTTTTTATATTTCGAATAATAGTCATACCTCTTTTTCTTCTTCATCCCTTCAGGAGGAAGGTAGGGAATAATTCCCAATGAAGGAAGGCCGGTCAGCTTTTCCACATCCTCCGGTCCCTTAACTGTATTGTCCAAATATTCCATAAAAAAACAAAGGCCTACTCCCCCAAAAATACCGATTAA
>Ga0307379_10000560_pt1 | contig 62086 bp, 44 predicted proteins | sample UN2MG_FD_202237 | JGI IMG/M metagenome (GOLD analysis project Ga0307379, IMG submission 202237) | Soil microbial communities from Risofladan, Vaasa, Finland - UN-2 | ecosystem: Environmental > Terrestrial > Soil > Coastal area > Acid sulfate soil | place: Finland: Risofladan, Vaasa | collected... | reverse complement strand
AACACCCGACCCCTCAAACGCCCGCCAAACAAACCACGCCACCCCCGCGCCACCCCCCGCCCCGCCCCCGCGCCCACCCCCCCCCGCACTCCAAAAACGAGTATTGAACCCCGACGGTGCGCACGGTATTCTGGGATAGTCGAAACGTGCAAATTTAAGCATATTGCATATTGGGAGGGAAAGATGAAGGGGTTGTTTGGCCCTGTTTGGATGTGTTGGTTGCTTCTTTCTTTATCAGCCTTTGGTGTATATGCCGCTGAGTATCACGTCAACTGGGATGGGACGGGCGATTTCACGCGCATTCAGGATGCCATTGATGCAGCCGTGGATGGCGACACAATAGTCGTGGATCCCGGGACCTACTATGAGAACGTCCGTTTTGATGGCAAGAACATAGCCCTGCGTTCCCTCGACCCCCAGGATGAACAGGTCGTCGCCTCGACGATCATTGACGGTCGCTGGGCCAGCAGCGTGGTTACATTTGCGGGCACGGAGGATGAGACGTGCGTGCTCTCCGGGTTCACGATCACCAGAGGCAATAGCGCTTCCGGCTACGGCGGCGGAATTCTAGGTGGGGACACGTGGCCCGATCCGGCTTACACTCGTGCCGAGATCAGCAACTGCACGATCAGCGGCAACTCGTACGGCGGGCTTACCGCGTGCAACGGCCCGATCAGCAACTGCACGATCAGCGCCAACAGCGGCGCGTACGCCGGCGGGCTTTACGACTGCGACGGGACGATCAGCAACTGCACGATCAGCGGCAACCCGGCCGGCGGGCTCGAATATTGCGACGGGACGATCACCAACTGCATCGTCTGGGGCAACGAGGCGGACTACGCCGGCGGCGGGCTTTACGACTGCGACGGGACGATCAGCAACTGCACGATCAGCGGCAACACTGCGAAGTGGGCCGGCGGCGGGCTGATCTATTGCGACGGGACGATCACCAACTGCACAATTAGCGCCAACTCGGCGGCGGGCTGCGGCGGCGGGCTCTGCTACTGCTACGGGACGATCACCAACTGCATCGTCTGGGGCAACGAGGCGCCGGAGGGCCCCGAGCTTTTTGACTGTGATGCAGCGATAACCTATTCCTGCATTCGGGGCTGGACCGGCGGGGGCGAGGGCAACATCTCGGAGGACCCGCTCTTCGCCACAGGGCCGCTCGGGGACTATTATCTATCCTGCCGGGAGGCGGGGCAGGCTGCCGACAGCCCTTGCATTGATGCGGGGAGTGACACAGCTGAGACCCTGGGCCTCGACAAGTTCACGACGAGGACAGATGGCGTCCCAGACACCGGAATAGTTGATATGGGCTACCACTACCTGTTGACGTTCGATCAGAACCCACAGATCGAGTGCTCGCTCAACTCCAGCCAGTTTGCCCCGGGCGATGCCCTTGTCGGGTTCATCGAGGCGCATAATCCGGGTCCAGATGTCTCGGTTGACGCCTACGTCGCGTTCGTTCTGCCCGACGGTGCGATAATGTCGCTCACCAGCGGCGGCCTCGCGATTGGGAGATACCCCTGGATCTCTAATGTGGTTCTGCCGAGCGGGTTTGATTTCGGGCCGACCGAGGTCCTCCAGATAACGGTGCCGAAAAGCCCCGGAGGCTATCTGTTCGCCGCCGCGCTGGCCCCGCCGGGCCAGATTGAGTTCATAGGCGAGCCGAGCCTATTCCCGTTCACTATCACCGACTGATCGCCGAACGAGAGCGCTCCTCTCCTCAGTATCCCTATCGGGGCTTATTCGCCTCGGATACCAGCGGTGGGGTCCGCGGTTGCCCGGTACGTCAGAGTCAATTGTTATAGCTACAAACAGTTGTCCAAAACTCATACAGAAGGAGCATAGCGATGGACGTTCTGATAAAGGAGCTGCACGAGCGAGTAAAGCAAGAGAGCGCTTTCGTTGACGACATTTTGGGCGAGATTCGGAAGGTAATTGTCGGGCAGGAGCTGATCATAAATCGGCTTTTGATTGGGCTTCTGGCTGACGGGCACATTCTTTTAGAGGGCGTGCCCGGCCTGGCCAAGACGCTGTCGGTGAAATCGCTTGCGGGGACGATAAGCGCCGGGTTTCAGAGGATCCAGTTCACGCCAGACCTTCTGCCGGCCGACCTTATCGGCACGATGGTCTATAACCAGAAGAGCGGCGAGTTTGCGCCTCATAAAGGCCCGATCTTTTCCAATATCATATTGGCCGACGAGATCAACCGTGCTCCAGCGAAGGTCCAGAGTGCGCTATTGGAGGCGATGCAGGAGCGACAGGTAACGATCAGCAAGGAGACATATCTGCTGGAGGAGCCGTTCTTGGTGCTCGCCACACAGAACCCGATCGAGCAGGAGGGCACGTATCCGCTGCCCGAGGCGCAGGTGGATAGGTTCATGCTGAAGGTGCTTATCACGTACCCCAGCAAACAGGAGGAGCGGGCAATAGTGGACCTGATGACGACGGGCGAGAAGCCCAGCGTGAGGCCGGTGGTTGAGCCCAGGCAGATACTCGAGGCGCGAAAGCTCGTCAACGAGATATACATGGAAGACAAGCTGAAGGACTACATCGTAGAAATAGTCTTCGCAACGCGCTTTCCTGGCCGATACGGCCTGCACGATCTCACATCGCTGATCGAATACGGCGCCTCGCCCCGCGCCTCGATCTACATCACGATGGCGGCCAAGGCGCACGCCTTCTTGAGGCATCGGGGCTACGTTATCCCTGACGACATCAAGTCGATAGCGCCGGACATCCTGAGGCACCGGATCATCCTTACGTATGAGGCCGAGGCGCAGGAGAAGACCTCCGACGACATCGTGAAGACGATTCTGGACAGCATCGAGGTGCCGTAGAGGGGGTGGGAGACTGAATCGCTAGGGTAGGAGAAAGCCATGACAACCTCAAAAGAACCGCCAATCTCCTCTATGCCCTGAAGATGACTCCGGACATTGATCTGATGTATTATCGGGTTGACTTCAAGTTGGCGCCGAAGACGGGTCATCCAGAGACGGACCAGTCCAGATTAGTTTGAAAGGAGCAATGCAAATGAAAGCAGTTAAGGGCGTTTATGAGAATGGCAAGGTGGAATTGTCAGACATTTGGGGCCTCCAGGGTCCGGTTGACATCTTGGTGATCTTTCCCGATGAGACGGGGGAAAGCTCTCAAACGGTTCTCTCTGAGGAGAAAAAGAAGGAGATACTCGAGTATTTCAAGCGACGCAGAATGGAAATGCCCCCGCTAGAGGGTTCCGTGAAGGAGCTTGTGGAAGAGGGCAGGCGCTAGTGCCACGGGCGATTGTGATTGATGCCTGCATCGCGTTGAAATGGGAATTCCGTGATGAAGATCATGCCGAGGCCGTTCTCGGGCTTCTCTCGGGCGCGATTGGTGGTTCGATAGAACTTGTAGCCCCTGTATTGTGGCTTTATGAAGTTGTAAACGTTCTTCGTAGCGCCGCCGCTAGCTCAAGGATGAGCCCAGAAGACGCTCTGAGAGACCTCCATCACCTATTGGCATCAGGTGTTCGTCTGGTTTCACAACATCCCGACCGATTCAACCTGATGTTGTCTGATGCCATTGCTTGTCAATGCTCCATTTACGACTTTTCTTATATTGATCTGGCCCGCCAACTTGGATGCGATTTCTTCACGGGAGACCGCAAGCTTTACAATCTGACGAGCGAGGCCTACCCGTTTGTCAGATGGATCGGGGATTTCGGAGCTGAACCTTGACTTCTTTCCGCCAGGCCCCAGAGAGGTGCTTTGTGAAGGAGGAGTCCAGCACGGCTAACGTGCTCCGGCTATATGAACTAGCCAGACAGGAGCAGGAGGTATCTCGAGGACGCTGACGCCAAAGAGGTGGATTCGTCGCGGTCAAGGGATGAATATGGGACCACTGGTTCTCTCCGAGAAACTCGACTTGCTCAGAGAGGTGCTGCGGCCAATCAGCCTTCAGGACAAGAGAGTGCTTGATGCAGGCACCGGCAGGACGAGCGCGAGAGCTTTGCTGGAGAAGGAGCCCTCGGAGATTGTGCTCGTGGCTGCCCCAGGAGATGAGAGGAAGGCAAAACCTGCACGCGAGGCGCTCGCACAGTTTCCTAACACCAAAGGCAATGTCATTCTCGGCGATCTGAGCAATAGTGGGCTTTCCCCGCCCGATTCATTCGATTTCGCACTGGCCGACTACCTAATCGGCGAGATCGATTGCTTTGCGCCCTCGATGCAGTTCCCCATCCTAGCCAACATCTATAATTGGCTTCGTCCCGGCGGCGAGCTGCTCATCGTCGATATCGAGCCGCCAGCGGTGAATAAGGTCGGCGTGCTATCTCTGATGCAGGAGTTTGTGTTTTGGGCGCAGATGACGAGTGTGCTGGCGAGGCGCTGGAAGGATAGACCGAGGGACTACAAGGCTGAATTGGTGTCCACGTGGTTGAAAGGGATCGGCTTTGCTGATATTCGGACAGACTACTACGAGAGGCGCCTCGATGTTGAATATGCGGACGGTATCCACAAGATGGCCGTCGAGCGGCTTTCTGGGCTGCGGAACGAGAGCATCAGGGAGGGATTGAGACACCAGCTGGACGCGGCTCTTTCGGCCATCAGAGATTTGCCTGCCTCACGATGGATCAACATGACCCAGACAAACTACTCGATCCGGGCAGTCAAGCGAGATGGATAGGTTTCCGGATTGGGTGGCCGAAGCCACATGATGAGAACACATGTCCCCCGCCTGAAAAGATGTTTCGGCTGCATGTTGGGTGTGGCGAGTGGGGACGCGCTTGGCGCGCCAGTTGAGTTCTTGCGCCTGCACGAAGAAGACAATCAGCGGACCGTCCAGTGATAGGGGCTCAAACCAACACACTTGTTTAACGCCCGCACCTATTGTGCAGACGGACCCGGCCACGAAGCGGTTGAACCTGATTGGCGCAAGACCTATCCTACGTCAGAAATGCCGCTACTAAGAATCTTTCCGGGGCCGCTCGGTTCTGGCAAAAAAGAGATATTCTGGTCTGAGTTGAAACGCCATCTCAAGCATGATAGCGCCGATACTCTGCTTTACCTCGTCCCATGTTTCTCCTACGCCAAGCAGATAGAGAGGGCGATGCTGGAGGACTTGCCCGGGTTCTTCTCATGGCCGCTTACGACGTTTGGCAGTCTTTTCAAGGACCTGTTCTCCGCGATGCAGGACCCGAGGTCTCTTGCAGGTGTTGCCGTGCTTGAATCGTTGCTCATGGGGCTTCTCGAGAACACCAGGAATGAGGGAGCGTTCTTCTCCCTCGGGGAGTCTGCCACAAGTCGCGGTATGTGCGCTGCGCTCGGAAGGCTCTTCAACACGTTTGAGAGGCATTCACTCATGGACGCGACGGACATCCGGCGAGCGATTGGCGAAAAGGACATGATTGAATGGAAGCATCTGGACGATGCGCTGCTGCTATACAGTCGGTATCGGGACACATTGCAGAGCAATGGGCTAATAGCCCCGGGCCACGCTGGCGCTCTGGTATGCAATGGCCTCCGAGCGAGGCATGTTGGCCTTATGAGAAGGCTGCTCGCGGTCAAGCTGTTGATCATTGATGGGTTCTTCAGTTTCTCGCCACTGGAGGAAGAACTGGTCGTGAGCCTCATCAAGGTGTTGCCAGAGACGTGGGTGGGCCTCGACATTGACACACGTGGGTCAGATGAGGTTTTCGAGCTGCCCCGGCGGACTCTCGCCAGGCTTCAATCGCTCTCCGGGCACGTGGACGTGAGGATTGAGCCGCTCCCAGGGCAAGAGACCAAGAATGAGGCAAGGCGCACGATCGCGAACAGCGTCTATGCTGACCGCACGAGCGGGCAAGTATCGGAGGCTGGAGCGCAGACCTGGCGGGAGCACCCAGCCGGGCTCTTGATCATTGAGGCGCACGACCCTAGAGACGAGTTTCAGGGAATGGCCAGAGCCATCAAGAGACTGGTCGTTGACGAAAGATGCGAGCCAGAGCGCATCGTAGTTACCTTCCCGCAGTTGAGCGAACGGGAGCATGACCTCCGGACGGTCTTTGGACAGTATGGCATCCCCGTGGCGGGCCCAGAGAGGCTTCAAGCGTCCCACTCCGCGAGTGTGCGGTCGGTTCTTTCCACCATCGAGATGGTTCAACAGGGGTTTCGGCGCAGCGATGTTCTCGAGTTCCTAAGAAGCCCCTATCTGCGGCCTGAAGGCATCTTGAAGCGCGCTGATGGCGAGAGGCAACGTGGAATCGATGTAGAATACATCGACGCCCGCACAAAAGAGGCGAAGATACAGGGCGGCGGCCAGGCGGGTGTGAATAGCTACCGTGTGGGGTTCGCTGCATTGCGCCGGCAGGTTGAGCGATCTCGCAATCGTGAAGAGGCGATTGGCGCAGGGGACAAGCAACTTAGGAAGTCTGACAAGCAGACTGGGTTTTTGGTCCAGGTTCTCGAGGCCCTAGACCTGAGATTCGGGAGGCCTTGTACACCCGAAGCTTTCAGAATCGCTTGCCTCGGTCTGATCTCCGAACTGCGGGTCTTTGACCGAACGGTGATTGCGTTTCACGAGGCGCGAGATACCAGCTCGCTTCAGGCTGAACTTAAAGCCCTTTCGCAGCTCGTGAAGACGATCGAGGAGGTCTGCTTGGGCCTTTCGGCGGCGGGAACGTCAGAAGCCTCGCCTCGGATGCTCTATTCCGGTCTTCTCATGGGGCTGAAACATGCCTACGTCTCGACCTCAAGGGAGTCAAAAGGTGTCCGGCTCTTGCCGATCAAGGAAGCATGGCTCGCCGATTGCGACTATCTCTTCTGCGGCGGCCTGACCGAAACGGGCTTCCCGGGACCGACCAGGGCGGACGTTTTCCTCCCGAAGGAGGCGAGAGCCCGGCTGGGTCTCCCTGCCATTGACGAGAAAGTCGCCGAGAGCAAGTTTCTCGTGCACGCTCTACTTATGAGCGCGTCCGGCCGGGTGTGGTTTTCCTATCCTAGCAGCGTCGATGAAAAGCCTTCCCTGCCCGCAACAGCCCTTCTCGAGATACAGGACGCAGCCGGCATTGCGCCCCAGAGGTGGCAGGATGTCGAGATGCCCAGAGGCCGTGCATACGCCTCAACAGAGCTGCAGGCCGCCCTCGGCTCTTTGGCGCGTGGCAATCCATCGCAGCACCCAAAAGAGCTCCTGCCTGAGGCCCTGACGGTACTTGGACAGGATTCTTCCGACCCGTCCGGAGCGTATGCGACCCCGCGCGGGATCATCAGACGGGTCCAGTCAGCGCTTCCGCAGGTTGGAGATGGGCCGGAATTGAACGGTGTAATCTCCCAACAGTGGCGAGGCCAGATTCGCGAGCTCCTGACGGACGAGAAGCTCTCCCAGGCGCACGGCCGCCGTGTGTTCTACGTCTCCCGCGCGGCTCTTGATGACTACTTGACGTGCCCATTCAAGTTCTTCGCCAGCAGAATTCTGAAGCTGAAACCAGAGGATGAATTTGATGCCGACATCGCGGCCAAGGACCTTGGGACGCTGCTCCACAAGGTGTTGTGCTCATTCTACCGGGGCCGCAGGCGCCCTGACGGGACAATCGAGAGGGTAACGTTGCAGAACCGGGACGCTGCTCGCAGTCGGGTGCGGGCGATCGCCACGGAGCATATCCCACTGTGGGTTCCTCCTGGCGCCCCAACTGAGAGAGTATCTTCCTTGCTGCTAGGGCAACAGGGATTACTCGACGCCTTCATCGAGAGCGAGGCAGCCGATGAGAGCAGCTTCGAGCCCACGCTTCTCGAGGCCTCTTTCGGCCCCGTCACGGGGCATGGCCGGTCCGGTGAAGTTCTCTCGCCTGAGCCACTGCTATTGCGGTGTGAGGTTGACGGAAGCGAGGAGATGGTTGCGGTCAACGGGGTCATTGACCGCGTGGACATGCGGACGGATGGGGGGCAGCGGATATACCGGGTGCTAGATTACAAGACAGGGACCATCCCCGGACCGAAGGAGATAAGGGAGGGAACTTCGCTCCAGCTGCCCATCTACGTTGCAGCAATTGGCCAGGCACTTCGATGCGACGCGACAGCAGCTTATTACGTCCTCTCGGAAACGGAGGGGGTGAGGATGAGAGACTATTCAAAGAAGGATGAGCTTGAAGCAGCAGTGCGGGAGTTGCCTCTCGTGGTTTCTGGAGTTCTTAGGTCGATTCTGGCTGGGTCATTCCCACCCCGTCCCAAAAACGACAACGACCGCTTGTGCTCCTGGTGCGATTTTAGGACAGTATGTAGAAGACCCCGTCTGGGGTCAAGTGCGCTATAGGATGGGAACCACCTTGTTGTGAGCAATCAATATACTCAGCTCATCCAAAGACTAACGGCAAGCCAGAGGGATGCGACCTTCTCTCGCGGTAATGTCGTGCTTCGCGCGGTAGCAGGGTCCGGCAAAACAACTGTGCTCGTTGCGAGGTTCATCGAATCGTTCAAGTCGTCGCTTCAGCGCAAGACCCGCAAGTCTCTCGCGGAGAACCTGTCCTCCATAGTGGCCATAACGTTTACTGAAAAGGCCGCGGCCGAGATGCGGACAAGGATTCGGCTTCTCCTCAAAAATGCCCTGGACACAGCAGCCGTCCCGGGTCAACTTGCCGCTGATTGGCGCCAAGCCCGGGATGCAATGCGACACTCGAACATCGGCACAATCCACTCATTCTGCGCCTCGGTTCTCCAGCGGTTCCCGCTCGAGGCGGGGATTGATCCTGAGTTCGGCATTATCGATGCGACTCAGAGCTATTTGTGGCAGCGAGACGCGGTTGAGTCGCTATCGCTGGAGGCTGGCCAACCGGGGGTTCTCGGCGCCGATTCCTCACTGTTTACGGTCTATCCGCACAAGAAGGTTGTCAAATGGCTCATGCCAATCATCCAGCGAATCGAGACGCTTCGTCCTCGACTGGAGCTCTACGCAAACACACCAGAGCAGCAGCTTACGGAGAGAATCCAAGAGGTCGTGGACGGATCGGGGCTGAGCCCAGCTGACAAACGGTCAAAACACGACGATTACGACCCACTTGTCGAGGCCAATCGGCTTAAACTGCTCGCCAAGGCTGCGCTCAGGGCTCAATCGATCTATCTAAACCGAAAACGGGCGCTTTCCATCCTCGATTTTGACGACTTGCAGACGTCGCTTGTGAAGCTCTTGTCGGAGCCAGACGGGGCCATCCTTGACCGGCTCAGGGCCGAGTTCTCGACGCTGATGATCGATGAGTTTCAGGACACCAACAAGTCTCAGTGGGAGCTGGCTCGGCTGCTTGCGAGCACTGGTGACGGGACAATCAGAGGGGGCAAGTTGTTTGTGGTGGGCGACGCGAGGCAATCGATATACGGCTTCAGAGGGGCAGACCTGGAGAGCTTCGGTGAGAATGCTCTGGAGATCGTGGGCGCCGAGGGCGAGGAGGTGCAGATGCGAGAGAACTTCCGCTCACTGCCCGATCTGATAGACTTCATCAACGTCGTCTTCGAGGGAAACGACACCCGACAAGGGCAGAGCAGCCCGTCCATGCTGCCCGCCCGCAGCGTCCCCTCCAACGGCCATACTGGCACGATCGAGCTGCTTTTTTCAGCCTCCGAGGGCGCCAGAAAAGATAGAGTCGGGGCGGAGGCGGAGATGCTAGCCCGCCGGATCGCCTCGATGGTCGCCGCTGGCAATTCCTTTGGCAAACTGGTCTTCGACCAGGCAAGCCAAGAGCTGAGGCCATGCCGCTACGACGACATTGCCCTGCTCATCCACAGGCGGACGTATCTTCCCGCTTACGAGGATGCGTTGAGGCGAGCCGGGGTCGCGTTTTGCATCTCGTCTGGGGTTGGTTTCTACGAGCGGCAAGAGGTCAAGGACATCTCTTGTTTCTTGAAGTTCTTGCATAACGCAGCCGACGACGTGGCTCTGGCTGGGCTGCTTCGGAGCCCATTCTTCGCGGTCAGCGATGATGCGCTTCTCTGGCTGTCAGCACTGCCTGCTCGAGCTGAATGGGACAGGACATTTTGGGGCAAGCTCCGGTCTCTATATAATAAGGGGCCGGACGAGGCCGCTGGCTGCATACCGCCCGTCATAGACCCACTAGACCATGAGGCTTTGGTCCTCGCCAACCAGTTATTGGATGAGGCAGTCCGCCGCTGTGGCCCCGAGAGCCCAGCCGGCGTCATCAGATTCCTACTGCGCCGAACTGGCGCACTGGCGGCGTATTCCGCCCAGCCGGACGGCGGCCAGTGCTTGGCCAACATCGAGAAGGTTGAGGACCTTGTTGCCCGCTGGGCCGCAAGGGGCTACCGGTCGCTTGGGTCAGTCGTTCGTCTGCTGGATAGGCTCACAGCGGAGGGGACACGGGAGGGTCAGGCACAGACCTATCCTGACGTTGGGGAGGGCGTGAAGATCATGACAATTCATGCTGCGAAGGGCCTCGAGTTCCCGATCGTAATCGTGGCAGACGTCTTCGCTAAACCCTACTGGGGGGCGAGCGATGGAGTGTATGTCGATGCTCACTTGGGACTTGGGATCAGGGTGCCGGGCGCCCGCATCGGGGGGAAGCATGTCAACACACGACTTCGGGAGGCGATAGGAGCACGGCTGAAGCAGGCTGCCGCCGAGGAGCAGACGAGGCTCTGGTATGTTGCATGCACCCGCGCCAGAGACCATTTGCTGCTGAGCGGCACACCAGAGGGCAAGCCCTCCGATACGCTCGGTTGGAGAATCATCAAGCGACTCGGCGTGGACTTGCCGGCCACCGGCGATGCAGCCACAACGATTGACGCGCCGGACCTGGGCTCTCCTGTTACCTTGTTCACAAGCAAGACCCAGCTCCCAAGCGAGCCTGCTTTGAATCACGACCCGCGCGGGTTCATCGTTGAGGCCGAGGCCGCGGTCTCAGAAATCGAGCGAGGCAGCTCTTGCGAGAGCTGTCCTCCTCTGTCTCTTGTCCGCTATGTCCACCCACTCGGTCCGCTGGAGTTTCAGCCCGAGGTCTCGCCAACTGACCTAGATATATATAGCGCTTGTCCCAGACGCTATCTGTTGGAGCACGTCTTTGGCTCAGCGCTTGCGGAGGAGATCAGCGATGCTCAAACCGCTAGCCAAGAGAGCTCTCCAGCTCACGGGCTGGAGTTTGGAGCCGCCGTCCACAAGCTCTTTGAACTAATGGACCTCGCGTGCGACAGCGCGGATGCAGCGCTCGCAGACTCGGTTGCCAGCGCAGTAGGATGTCAATCGCTGCGCGACGCCCTCCAAGATACCCTTACAACCCTCCGTGCTTCGGGACTTGGCGAGGCGCTGCGCAGAGCCAGGCGAGTACGGAGAGAAGTGCCATTCGTCTTGCGCATTGCTGGCGCTCTTCTTCGGGGGAAGATAGACCTTTTGTACGAGGACCAAGCTGGACGCACATTCATTGTCGATTACAAGACTGACATGGACCCATCCGGGATCGAGGTCCGATACCGCGCACAGATGATGGCCTATGTCCTGGCCGCCTCGAGGCTGTATGGGCTTTCCGCGGCCGACATCAGTATGAACATTTATCTTGCGAGGACGGGCAACCTGGTCCCAATCTCAGTCAGCGAGGATGCAACTGTCTGGGTCACCTCCCTCGCCGAGGAGCTCTGTGCGGCGCTACGGTGCGCCCGCACTCGCCCGTATTTCGACTGCTTCGAGCAGCGGCTTGAGGCGTGCAATGGCTGCGGTCTCTGTGGGCCAATCTCCTTATGGACGAATCTTGGGTGATCCCTAGAGCAGGTCCTTGCCATAGTAGGCTGTTCGCGTGATGAGGTCTGGCTGTATCTCGCATACGAACGGAGATTCCGGGTTGATGACGGTGCGACCGAAGATCAGTCGGCGAAACGCTCTGGTCAGAACGAGGCGCTGTTTCGCCCTGGTAATCCCTACATATAGAAGGCGCCGCTCCTCCTCGATCTGTTCTCTGGTCCTTGCTGAGTAGTGGGGCAAGAGACCGTTCTCAACGCCGATCAAGAATACGAAGTCAAACTCGAGGCCCTTGGCACTGTGAAGCGTTAGGAGGGAGACTGGCTGCTCGTGCTCGTCGAATTGGTCGAGTTCGCTCATGAGTGAGACGTGCTGCACGAAATCCTCCACGGTAGCGACTGGACGCTTCTTGGCAAACGCCTTGGCGGCGGTCGATAGCTCCCGAACGTTCTCCGTCCGTGCGTGCTCGCCGTCCTCGTCACTATCCTGCAAGTAGTCCAGGTAGCCGGTCTCCTGAAGAATATGATCAATGAACCCAGACGGGTGCATGGTCTCGGCAGACGTCTTGAGCGAAGTAATGAGCGCATGAAAGGAGGCCAGCCGACTGCGGAGCGCAGGCCTGACAGCATCGGAATCCTTCCCGCCTCCGCCAAGGCTACGGCGGGCAAGTAGCTCGGCAATAGCGCCGAAGAGTGAGCAACCGGACGCGTGCGCTCTGCCCTCAATCATCTCCATTGAGGTCTTGCCGATCCCGCGCGGCGGCACCTTGATGACCCGCGCGATGGCTAGGTCGTCGTCAGGATTGACGGATGCTTTTAGATATGCGACGACATCCTTGACCTCCTTCCGCTGGTAGAACCGGAGGCCACGAACGACGGTGTAGGGTATCTCATATCTCAAGAGTGCATCCTCGACGGCCCTGGACTGCGCATTTGTGCGATAGAAAACAGCAATAGTGCAGGGATTGACTCCGCTCGTCCGGGCGATGCCCTGTATCTTTTCGCAGATGAACTCCCCCTCCGCCTCCTCCGTCCCGCAGGTGCATAGCTCAACACTTTCACCCGCAACGTTCTCAGTGAAGAGGTCCTTTTGCTTCCGGGCGACGTTCTTGGAGATGAGTGAAGAGGCGGTTGCCAGGATGCTCTTTGTGGAGCGATAGTTTTGGTCGAGATGTATCACCTTCGCACCTGGGAAGTCCCGCTCGAAATCGAGGATGTTTCTCACGTCAGCGCCTCGGAAGGCGTATATGGACTGGTCGTCATCTCCCACCACGAATAGGTTTCTGTGTTTCCCCGCGACCCGTTTCAGCAGTTCATACTGCACCCGGTTGGTGTCCTGGAACTCATCGACCATACAGTACTCGAACCTGTCCTGGTAGAGTGAAAGGACCTCTTTGTTCTCGTCGAATAATCTGAGGGTTAGGGCGAGGAGGTCGTCGAAATCGACCGCGTTGGAGGCGGCTGTTCGTATTAAGTATCGCTCGTAAACGTGGGCGAACCTTGCCTGACCATCTTTGGCAAGCCGCGACTCGATCTCGTCAGGCTCAAGGCCCCTGAGTTTGGCGAACGAGACCCATCTGCGGGCCATCTTGATGTCATCCGCCCTCGGTTTGACCCCAATCTCCTTGAGGCACTCCGATAGCAGCTTCTTCCTATCGTCGTCATCGTAGATCGAGAAGCCCCGCCGGTATGCCTGCCGACCGGCGATGGGCTTCAGTTCCTCGATGTGCGCCCTGAGAATCCTTGCACAGAACGAGTGAAACGTGCAGAGCCAGACGGCTTCAGCGGCCTGACCCACCATTTTCACCGTGCGGGACTTCATCTCGCCAGCGGCCTTGTTAGTAAACGTAACGGCAAGGATGCGTCTGGGTGAGATGCCCCCGTCCAAGAGGTATGCGATTCGGTGGACGATGGCCCTCGTCTTGCCGCTTCCGGCGCCGGCAAGCACAAGGACCGGCCCTTCGGTCTCGAGCACCGCCTCAACTTGGCGAGGGTTCAGGCCTTCGAGTACATCCATCACAGGTTGAGGATTATGGGCTCGGGTGGGGCTTTAGGCGGCCCAAACGTAAATGCCCTCTTGAGGGACTTCAGCCGTTTGTGGCCGACGCCAGGTATGGACAGCAGCTCTTGGGGAGAGACTCGCCCGCCCCGCCGCTTCGCGATGAGCGCCGAGGCGATGCGGCTGCCGATTCCGGGCACGGCTCTCAGGAGATGATCTGGGGTGCTATCGAAACTGGGCCGAACCGCGAACTGGTTGAAGAGCTCGAGCCTGGCTTTGCCAGGGCGCGTGTTGGTGGGCGCAAAGCCCGGACCGGCCAGCCACTCATCGCGACGACAGCAGAAGCCCGCTTTGGGCCCTTCAAGGGATACAAAGCGACCATAGAGGGAGGCGACTCCGACTCTGTCAGCTCGCGACACAAGGAGCGCAGCGAATACCGCCGCCAGAAAGACTAAAAGCCAACCAGTCATGTCCCGTTTCTGCTCCATCAAAGCCTCATCTGTTGTAACCTACCACGGCCACGATAGTGCGCGCGTCCTGGCAGGTCAAGGCCAAGTAATGCCGGGACTCCAAAACATTGAGCCGATGAAGAAGTTCGCCAGTGGCTCGTTTGCGGTAACCGCAAACAAAATGGCCGCCAGGAGATGCCCGGCGGCCATGAGGGATGAACGCATGAATCGGAATGAGGGCCTTACTTTACCTCAACCGCGCGCGCGTGATTCACATCGAGCTTGAGGTCTCGAGGCGCAAGTTCAGGCCGCCTCGTAGGTAGCTCGATGGTGAAGGAGTATGTTTCATCTATGCAGTTAGGCTCCCAAGCCGTATCGCAGGCGTAGATACTTACCGTAATCTCTTCGCCGTACAATAAGATGTCGTCGCCGCAGTAGTATGTGCCCTTCCAGCCTCGGTAGTCTTCAGCTTCTATTCGCTCGAAAGAGGGATAGACGTGTTGTCCTCTGAAGAGCATGATGATGGACTCTCTGTTGACATCGGTCTGGCTGTCCACGATCTCAAAGATGACTTCTGCCAGCCGCTTGCTGACGCCGCTATCGCCATCATCAGGCGAGCGGCTCAGGAAGTGGGGACTACCCCTGTCCTCCCTGATGGCGTAAAGGTTCATATCGGCGCCAGTGAAGTAGATGGTCGCTGTCGTAACCTGTGGGTCCAGGCCCCCAAAGCCACTAGGCTGCTTGCCGATGACTGGGGACGACCAGACATGGTAGTTCGACATGTATCGCCAGTTCTGGGCCCCAGCCGGCGAGATCGAGTAAAGGGAATGGTCCCTGGAGCCTATGATCACGTTGTCGTTGCCGTCGATGGCCGGGGAGGATTCGATGGGGCCGCCCGTCTCGAAGGACCACCGCAGGTCTCCCGTTGGGTCAACGCAATAGACTGCGCCGTCTCTCGATCCCACGACGATATCGCCGGTTGCGAGAATGCCGGGCGATGAGTCGACCATGCCGCTGGTCTCGTAGGACCACTGCAAATAGCCGGACGAGGAGAGGCAGTAGAGGTTGCCGTCCTTGCTTCCGAAATAGATGAAGTTGCCATCGTCAGAGACCGCTACTGAGCTATCAACTGGGCCGATTGGGTCATCGCCAATGCCGGGATAAACCGACCGGATGCTGGCCAGCGTGCTAGTTGCGATGTCTGTCGAGACCTCAATGCCATAGACGACACCATCCGAAAGACCCAACTCAGCACCGATATAGATCATCGCTATGTCGCCGGCGGGGGAGCCGGTCGGCGCGAGGTCATAGTATCGATAGGCTGGTGATGCGAATATGCGGTCTCCGAGTAGGAGGCTCCACTCAAGTGTTCCTTGGGTAGCAGGGAAGTTCTGCGAGAAAATCGAGACGAGCCTGCCGTCATCAGTCCCGAAAAAAACTGAGTACTCGTCATTGTCAAGCGTCGGCGACGAATAGACCCTATCCTCGGCGTCATAGGTCCAGTTAAGCGTGCCCTCGGTCGCAACGATCGTCGGGCCAGTTATGCAGTAAACGAGGCCGTTACCGGCGCCGAAGTAGATGTTGCCGAAGCTGTCGATCGCTGGCGATGAATCGACCCTTGCGACGGCATCGAACTGCCAATCGAGAGCGCCATCAGGGGATAGCGCGAAGAAGTACCCGTTTCGCGAACCGAAACAGACCTCGCCGTTTGCAGCAATCGCTGGCGAACAAAAGTTAAAGTTACCTGTGAAAAAGCTCCAATACTTATCACCCGTCTCGCAAGCAATCTCGGAGGTTCTGCCGTTTTGCGACTCGTTTCCACCGAACTTCTTCCAGATGGCGTCCGCAGATGCCAAGAGCGGTATCGCCACCATGGCGGCCACGAGGATAAACACAGCGACGTTTAATCTCCTTGCGCTGCCCAGTTTCATGGTGTTATCTCCTTTGTCTCTTCGCTATTTGTTCTTTCATACACATAGTCAATAATCCTTATTCTTCGAAATCTGGTCTATACAATGCCGTGAACGTGTATTTTACCTCTTTGAGCTCTGCATAAGTGGCATTCTCAAACGCCGTTACGCTCACCTCGATCTCGCCCGCGAAATACGGGACATCGGCGGAATATGTATATCTCGCCTCCGGGTAATACTCGACGTGATAGCCGCCCCAGACGTCAGAGATGAGGGACTTGTCAGTAACGTTGAACTCGAGCACGAGCTGGATCGAGTCCTTGTTAACACCGAAGCAGTCGTCAATAATGTCGAACTCCAGGTGGTCCACGTTGTAAATGGTGGCCCCGGACGCGGGATAGACGTTCTCCAACCACCAGTCCTCGGTGTCGTTGCTGATGATGTAATCAGCCGTGGCGCTGAGCTCTTGCACGTTAGTATCTTCATTGCCCTTGCCCCTCACCCAGTAGATCGAGCCTACTGTCCCATCGCCGATCGTAAGGTCGTAGCCCGGCGTGATGGTTAGCGTTGTCTTGGTGTTCTCGATTATCATGAACGAGTAGCCGCGGTGGATGTTGGGATACACCTCGGAACCGACGAGGACGTTGTCCCGCCACTCCGCATCGCTATCGACTAGAATGTCGTAGTCGACGCCCGGCACGGTCTGGTCGAAGTCAGTGATCTGGCCATAGTAGTCAGCCGCGCTGTCCTGCGCCCTAACAACGACGTAGTACTCTGCGTTGTGCTGTAGATCGGTGAGGATCACACCATCAGGGGCGGTGGTTTGGTACATCGGCAACCTGAAATCCTGGCCGCGCTTTCTAAAGCTGACATATATGTTGTAGAGGATAGGCTCCGAAGAACATCCATAGATGTTGTCGCTGGCGGGCGTCCATGTCAGCTCCAGACTCCCACAGCCTGTGCTCTCCAGAGTGCTGAGGCCTTCAAAGTGAGGCGCCTCGCCGTCGGAGGGATAGACATAGAGTTCGACGAAGTTCCTCTCTTCATTTCCGCAGCTATCTTCGGCCCTAACGACGTAGTAATACGGGACGTTATCGTCCAGAGCAGTAATCTCAATGAAGAGATTCTCCTCGGTGTAAGTTGGGTTGGCGAAATCGTAAAGCGACGAGACACGAGACTGATAGATGTTGTACACTACCGGCTGGTTGATGTCCTCCGCCTCGTCCCAGTCGAGTCGGACCTTGCCGCACTCTCGCAGGTCGGTCGCGTGCGCAATCCCATCAAACTCAGGCGGATAGAGGCAGCCGATAGACTCTTGGCCGACGTATATCTTCACAGTTGTGAAGTCGCCCCAGAAGCCGGATGTGTCCTTAGCGTGAACGTAGATTGTGTAGGTTCCCGACGCCCACGACGTGGTTGGTAGTATGTATGACGCCTCAACATCAACGGCGCCAGGAGGATAGGACGGAGTCATATTCATAACGGTCCCTGTCTCACTCTGACCAGCGAGATTGACAAAGAGCTCGACCCGCATGACGTCGGAATTGCCAGTCGTGCTGTCAGAGGCGTCAGCGGTTATCTCGACCTGTGGCGTCCCGACACCTATCTGGAGCGGGTTGATGCCGTTTGCAAGGAGGTTGGAAACAATGGGTCCGCCGCTATCTCCGAAGTCGCCGTCTATGTAGAGACAATCGGTGCATCGGTTTTGCGCAATGTCCTCGATATATTCGCCAGTCGGAGACGGCCTGATGCAGAGTAGGTCCCCGACGGCTACGCTGGGCTTCCAGATACGGCCTGGGCAACGCTCCTGCTCCATCAGGGTGATGATCAACGTGTCGTTCGGCCACTTGGTCTGGGACCACTCGATATCCTTTACTAGGCCCTCGCAGTTGCCCCAAGTATGCTGTACAGGGATCGACTCATCGACTATGTAGAGGATTGTGTCGATGTTGGTCTCGTTGATCCAAAGACCACTGGTCTCCTCGTCAAACCTCAACGTAACCGTATCACCCTCCTGAATCCCGACGCCTCCGCCGGACGTGTCCGCGGCGCTCGCGCTGAGGACGTGAGGAGAATCGCTATCGATCCTGACGATCCAGTCGTCCATCATCCCTTTTCGGTTGAGCCTACCTGCATAGGTATCGCCATTGCTGTCGATGAAATCCATGCTGATGTCCGCTCCTCGCCACTCGAAGTGGAGGTAAGCGCCATCAGTCTGGTAGGTTACTGTGGCATAGACTCTCAGGTTACGGGAGTCGCTCTTGGGCGGCATTTCGACGTCCCAATCGGTCCAATCCTCTGTCCAGAAATTGCCATTCGCATCGTAACCCCAGTCGTTGTAGTCATAGTCCCCATTGGCATCGATGCGGTATTGCACACTTGAGACATCCACCCAGCTCTTATCTGTAAACGTGCAGCCTATGATAACGGTTCTAGAGGTCGCCCAGTCCGGCGTTGGCTGAATCGTGGGTGAATCCAGATAGCACGGCCCCGAATCAGAGAGGCCAAAGCAGGGAGGATAAGGTGTATGGCACTCGGGAGGCTTCTCGTCAGCCTGCCCACCGATAGGACCCGTGGTTATTGTCAGAGTCTGGCGGGCATCTGCGTCGATCGCACAATCCAGCTCGCCCTGAACATGCCCACCAAGATTGGCAGCCCGGACCTCAAACAGGTAAGTTCCATCATCGAGGTCGTGGCCCACGGTGAAGTGATACGGCTCCTCGAGACCATCGAAAGCGCCGTCGTCCGGCACGCACTCTAGCCAACCGGACGGCAGCCCACCAGCGAGATTCTGATAACGGTACTCGACATTAGTAATGACGTTTATCGTTAGGTCGTTGCCTGAGTCCTTGGGGTTATTGTTGGGCAAGACATCAGTTGAGAGGTCTATCCAGGCCTTCCCCGTGAAGGTTGGTCTTGTGTCTGAGGTGGGGTCCTCGTCGGGGGGATCGAGCTCGGCGTGTGGACAGAAATCGAGTATGTCGTAGATGGTGTCGCTGTCGTCATCTGCCCAGGCGACATGGCCCGCAGAATATGGGCATAGATCGCCCTGCGTGAATGCACGTGTGCCGCCCCTCATGATGCAGTAATAGTTGGCGTCGCAAGTCGCCGTCATGCCAGGGTCGTATAAGCTGTTCAGGTTCTCGTAGTTCAGGTATCCTGAATGGTCATGGCAATCCGCTGGAGTGCCGCCCGTCGGAGGATATTCATCGAGGGTGTAGAAGCTGTGGCCCAACTCATGGGCACAGACCGCATCCATGTAGTGAATGGTGTAGTTCTCATTGTCATAAGTCATTGTAAGCCACGGGCCACCAAGGTAGGAATATGCGAACGCGCCGTTCGCAAACTCTCCGTCGGCGTCGTTGAGGCTGTCGCAAACGAAGACCGTAACCGCCCAATCGGCTCCCAGGTCGGATATCTGGTCGAGGTCGAACTGCCTCACCTTCTGCCAGGCAGTGCCGGTGGTATAGCCCATTTTGGTGAATATATCAGAGACCCAGAGCGGCTCATCGTCAGAGGAACGCCCTATTGGTTCGTAGCCGGTCACTCTGATTCTGGGCGAGGACGAGTCAAGCGTGAAAGACAACAGGGGTGCAGCGTAGCGCTGTTCTGATTCACGCAGGATCCACCAGTTAAGGGCGTTCAGCACCTCATCCTTCACCTTTTGCGGCCTGTCGGAGATGCCGTTGACCGTGTCCTGGCTAGTCCAGTCCTCGGTCTCGGTGTCCGTCGAGCCATCAGACTCCGGGAGGATTATCGTGATCGCGACGTTGCCAAGCATGAACTCCGACGTGTCGTTAGGTCCGCGGCCCGCGGGGCCTGAGACCATCTTATTGCCGCGATACTGCAAGAGCCAGCCCTCGGGCGGGACCTCGAGCGTATCGTTGGGCGCTGGTGCGGGCTCCTCCGGCAGCTGAACGTTGACCCCGGCAGTTTGTTTCACAAACACCTCATTCCAGCTACGGACCGCGCTCACAGCGCCTCGGCCATAGTTACTTACTGCGGTCGGCTGTAGATACCCCGAGTAGATCGAATCGACGTGCATCCGCCCGGCGAGGCCCTCCGCCTGCCCGTCCGGAATCCACGCATAGAAGATATGGGGCGGGAACCGAAACCTCACGATGCCGCCAGAGGCGATAATGGCTCGCTCTGCCTCTTTCATCTGCTGAATGTCGGTCGCGGAAAGCACCACAAGGCTATTGCACGTAGAGTACGGGTCCGTGGGCGCTCCTCCCCGACTAGGCGGGGAAATAGCATCTGCAAAGGCCGCCTGTCCGCCGATCAGTATAGCGACAGACAGCAGAAACATTATTACGAACCTTGAGCTTTTCACTAGATTCCTCCTTCTCAAAACAAAGAGCTTCTCGATGTCAAAAAATCAGCACACTCAAATGCCATCTAACACCCAGAATATGACGAAAAATGACAGTTATGTCAATTGGATACCCGCACAGTTCTTATCCCGTTTCGTGCACATAGCCTCGCCAATCACGAGATCGCTTCGGATTTTGCCTGCTATCGTCTAATATACAGAAACGCCCCATAGCAATCCGCTCGACGGTTTTCACGCCATCTTAACTAATCGGCCAAAAACGCCCACTCATTAGGGGATTGGTCCTAAGCACGCCTTGCTCGAGCGCCCTCAGGGCTTCTTCCCCGCAACCTAAACTTGAGTGGAAAGGCCTGTTCAGGAAGGAGCTGTCCTCGCCTTTCCGAGCAAGTTCACCATTCCCAAAGAAGCAAACATCATCAGGAATGGTATCACAGGCATACTGTATCGCATAGGACCATAAGTAGGCAAGTGAACAACGTAGAAGTAGCCCAGCAGAAGCAGAGGAATCAGTGAATAGCGCGTCCAAGCCCCGCGGAATCTGACGAACGCAAGGACGGAGAAGGCGATTAGCACAATGTTGACGACCGAAGCGAAAACGCAAGTCTCTGCTCCAGCCCTATTCGAGGGGAAGTAAAAGAAACTCGCCCCGCCAATGCCTATTCCAGTCCAAAATAGTAATGTTCTACGAAGAGCGCTCCTGGCGAAATCGAGCGGGTCTCGAAGTATCTCCTTGAGCGCCTCCCGCATGAGGATTCTGTTGCGTTCGACGTCGCTCTTGTCAGCGAGTCTAGCCTGCATCTGTTCAGGGATCACGGGCAAAGGAGTGTCCGAGTTTCGCCATTGGTTTAGGGCGCCGTAAACCTGCTCGCCTGCAAGGCTTCCAACGAAACCGACGTAGTCAAGCACCACGTAGTTGCGCACCACCCAGGGCCCAATCAGCACGACGAACCCGACCACGAACGCGACAGATGGCACGATGAGCGGGCCTAGACGCCTCCGATATTTCAGAAGAACTGCGCCCAAAAATACAGCTGGAAAGAAGAAGGTCGTTGGGCGGCACAAAGCGGTAAGTCCCAGAGCTGCCCCGGCGGCGAGAAAGCTTCGGGTGGAGGGTTTATCGACGGCGTGGATGGCGACGAACGCGAATACAAGCAGCAGGAAGTTAAACAGTGTTTCATTCAGCACGACTGCGACTTGGGATATGAAAGGCACGTAAAGAGCGTAAATGAACACAGCAACTAGTGCCACCCGCGCCGAGCTGGCGACTCTCAGTGTGAGAAAATAAAATAGAAGTGCGGAAAGCATATCAATTACAGTCTGTATCAGATAGACCAGCCTCAGCCTCCGGCCAAAAAGCTTGTAGATTGCGGCCAAGAAAAATGGGTAGGCAGGAGTTCTGGAGACGACGGGCACGGTCTGAACCTCTCCCGAAGGCTCAGCGGGGCTGCGGCCTGTTATGGTCTTATCCAGGCTGAAGCCTTTGCCAGCAGCCAAGTTCTGCGCGATGTCATCGTAGTCAGAATAAGCTGCGGCGTAGTCCCGAGGCGCCCAGATGAAATATGCCACACGCAGGGTGAACCCAACGACGAGAATAGCCGCAAGGAGCAGTTTGAAGTTCCTGCCCCGGTTCACGCTGTCTGCCGCCCTGATGGCATGTTCAGCGGCCCGACCTGTTTCATGCCGGCGATCGCTCTTCCCGAAGCACTATTATTGGCATGTGAGATACAATCATTAGTCATTTCTCCATCCGAGGTCAGACTAAGACCCGCTGTCCTAAATCCACCAGGGCAGACGCAATGAGTTCTGCTGCGGCAGGTCTGCCAATTCTCCTGCAGCTATCTCTCATTTTCTTAACTTCAGCGTCATTGTCGATGGTGTCCGCCAAGATACTGTAAAGCTGTTGCTCGTCAAGATTTTTCTCCTCGATGAGGACCGCTGCGCCGTTTCGCTCGAAGAACTGCGCGTTGGCCAACTGTTCGTTGTTAGCAGCCCCTGACCACGGGATAATGACCGGTAGCACGCCAGCTGCCGCGACCTCCGACAACGTCATCGCACCGCCCCGGCAGACCACCAAATCAGAGACGTAAAAGAGGTTGTGAAGTTCCGGCACGACCGGCACAGGGACATATTTGAAATTGAGGCCGCGGGCCACACGCATGGCGGCCTCAGCGAATTGGTCCCAGAACCTCTTGCCGACACAGTGCAGAACCTGAAGTCTTGAGGCTGCCGAGCGTCCAGATATCTGGGGCAACGTTTGGAGCGTGACTTCGTTCAGGACGCGCGACCCAAGGCTGCCCCCTACGACAACGATCAGAAGTTTGCCCTCTTCGAAGCCGAGGTCCAGCCTGATCTTGTGTCCTTCGGCCTCACTGCCCGGCCTGACTGGATTGCCGGTCAATATGACCTTGCCTCTGTTGAAGTATTTAGCCGCTGGGTCAAAGCCGATGAAGATGGAACTCGCGAGCCGAGCCGCCAGCCGATTGGCAAGGCCTGGGACGGCATTCGCCTCAAGTATCGCCCTGGGTATCCTTTTGAGCCACGCCGCCACGATGACCGGCCCTGAGACATACCCTCCAGCGCCGAATGCGACGTGTGGCCGGAACTGTCTCAAAAGTCGCAGCGCCTCAGCCACCGGGGCCAACGATGCAGCTTTGAGAACCCGCCAGGGACGAAGAGCACCCCTGGCACGAGGGACCCCCGAGGCGGTTATGGTCGCAGACTCGAACCCATGTTCGTGGATGAGCTTCTCATCGGTCTTGCCTTTCGGCCCGATGAAGAGGAAGCGTGCGTTAGGATGCGTGCTCCGTATGGCATCGGCGATGGCCAGGCAGGGGTAGAAATGCCCCCCCGTCGCGCCGCTAGCCATGACAATCCTAATGGGTTTATGCACTGCGGATCAGTCCCCTAGCGTTGACTGGCTATGGAGCCAATCAGGCGGATATCGCTCGAGCTTGACGCCCGTGTAGTAGAAGGCAAGTATCTGTTCAAACGAATAGTTCTGTCGGGCCATGTTGCACGCTCCCTGCTGCGAAAGTCCGACTCCATGTCCAAAGCCCTTGCCGTGGAACGTGAAGCTGCTCGCGGTCCTCTCAACGTCAAACATGGTGCTTCTCAGCCGCGCAGCCCCCACAAGCAATCTGAAGTCCGTCCCTCTGAACAGAGCATCTCCCCCACTCCCCAATATCGCAACTCGAGACGCCCTGCCAGACGTATCCTCCCTAATGACAAGTATCTGCTCTGGTCTGCCGACATCCCAGCCGGCCCCAAGGAGTATCCGTTCGCACTCAGCGGGCGTGATCGTAAGCTGCCAGTTGCCATACTCGCCGCTCTCGCTGAATTGATCCTTCTTGCCAATCAAATATGGCACGAAATCGTTCCAGACATCCCTCGCTGAGGCCGTCCAGCCGCCACTGGAAGCTGAGAAACAGGCATCGATTGGCTCGTGATTGAAAGTTAGGACGAGTCCAGCCGTCTCGCGAACGGCCTTGATAGTCGCCGCGCTCTCGGTTGATACCCCCCTGTAAACTTGAGACAGGACGGAATCGGAGATGCACGGGTCAGAACCGTTCACACCAACCATCCTGTGCAGAATGTAGCTTCTGGAAACAACGCTCTGCGCCTCGAGCGCCTGAAAAGGAGCATCGCTCGGCATCTCCGCTCCGACCACGCTCGCCAGGTATGACCGAAGCGGAAGGACGTTTGCAGTCTGAAGCGCTCCGCCCACCGTTTTGACCTCGATTCGGCCCCGGTAGCGGCGGCCGTTGACGAGGATGAGACCGTCAGGAGACTCAATCGCTATGGGCCCGGGGTGAAGTACCGCGCCGTTTATGACAAGAGACGAGCCGGTGGGCTCGACGGACACGGCGATCATCCGCTGGCCATCGGTAGTGGAGCTTCCGCCGCTGGCATCACGAATTGACAATGCGCGTGCCGCCGGAGGGGCGGCCACTCGTAACTGCCTCTCGCTGGCGGTCAATCGGACGCTGACGAGCGTGTCATCTATCGTCGTGTATGGAGCATTCAGGGGCAATTGTCCCGCTGCGATGCCTGAAATCAGGCAAGGCAGAATCCCGAAAAGAACGACGGCGCACCAGAATCGAGCACGAAATTCGACTCTCTTGCGTTGGGTTATGTGCCGCAAACCGAAGCATCTGCTCTTGAGGAGAGATTGAGTGAACTTATTGCAGGCTATTGAGCACACGAAATGGCAGATCCTATCCATGTTCGTTGAGTTTGGCTTCACCCCAGCAAGGGTCATGTCCCAGTTTGATCAGGATGAACTATACCATCTCTTCAGGGCAAGACGAAACAAGCCATGCGTTTTGCTCGAGCGGCTGAACAGCGCGATCGCTACAAGGCCGGCGGCGAGAAAAATTGGCAGGCACACTGAGGGCCGCGAGTTCCCGCACGACGTCAGACCCCTCAGCACGCAAGAGACCGCGGAGATGGTGAGATTGTCGCAGCTTTTGGTGACGGCGAGAGGGAAGCGGGGGCGCAAATTGACCCAGCGGGAGAGGATATTCCTGTGGGATGATGAGAGACGTTCGGCCTGCCTCGGCGCAGACGTCTTGGCGAGGCGCTCCAGTATGGATGACTACCTCTGGGCTGTCTATCAGCATTGTAGCTCGCGCGGCATCAAGCTCAGCGTCGAAGCTTGTCGGCACATCTATCACACGAAACTTCTCGTCGCGCCGCTCTTCAGCGGGCGGATTCTGAGGCCGAAGCACGCCGAGGCTCCCTGCTACCTCTGTGTCCCAGACGCCCCGGAGGAAAGCCAGGCAAACGGGAGCGAGGCGCGAGAGATGTTTGACACAGTCTTTGGGAGGCTGCGTGCGAGGACGGAGTTGGGACGGGCGACACGTTGGGGGCTTGAGCATGAAGCCAGTTGATCTCGAGGCAGTCGCTTTGTTGGTTCTCTTGGAGGACGTGGCCGCTCAGGCGCCGGACGCGGCCGAAAGGAACGTGCGAGTCACTGAGCGGGAGGTAAAACAGCCGCTTGATAGCGAGGGGCCATATCATTCAAGGGGCTCGCAACAGACCATTGCTGACAGCCCTGGAGCGACTGGGCACCCAATTCATGATGCTCCTCAGGCGTTGCTCGAAGCCAATCTGCGTCGAGAAGGCCTCCCACCGGGACCGCACGAGGACATGATAGAGCGAATTGCCCAGGACGTTTTCGACAATGCCTCGCCGGAGTCGAGTGGTTACGCCGACGTCAACATTGCCCAGAACATATCAACTGCCTCGGGAGATGGCGGCGTTGAGCCAAAGAGCGCCGATTCCAGCGAAGAGATATTCTCCCCTGCTGGAGGAGAAGAGGGTAACGTGACGCCATTCCTGCCAACGCTCGTCGCTGCCGACGGTGAGGTCTTGCCTCCAGTGAGCGAGGGCGGAAGCAGTGGCTCCCCAGGTAATACAAGTGCCTTCCAGGACACAACAGCATTGAGGAACAAGCCGGAAGTGCAAGCAAGTGAGCTAACGGGGAAAGGCACAAGCCGACGTGCCGAGAGCGCTGGTGCGCTGGACGGCCTGCCCAAAAGCTCCCGCGGGGACGACCGCGCGAGGCGGCGCAAAGCTATGAGGCAGAAGAGGGAACAGCTTGAGCTGAGCAGGCGTGTCGCAGCGCTTGAGGAGATGGTGCAAGAAAACTCTGGGCAGCACTTGGTTCGCGACGAGCAATTGTATCCGCGGCTCAGCTACCCAGCGTAACCGTAGGAGATGGCCTGTGAAACCACAAGAAGGTATCCAATAGCATGACCGAGTTGATATTCGCTGACCGAGGCGTTGAGGCAGTATCTCGACTTGAGATCGGCCCTGCGGGAGACGTTGGGCAGTTGGTGGAGGTCGATCTACCAACGCTATCATCCGAGATAAGCATTGGGGACAACCTGGTCCTCAAGCTCTTGTCAGGCCAGGAGGCGAGCGTCGTGGTCGGCGCCCTTACGGCAGTCAAGACCGGAAACCGCCGTGTGATGACACTTGGCGGGCATGATGAGCTTTATGCACTGTCGCGACTTGCACCTGCGCGGGAGCAGATATTCGTAACAATGTCAGAGGCCGAATACTCACAATATGTGATGAACACCCGAAACCTGACGCCCAAGTTCGATATCCACATACAGATCGGCGATCAGCTCGGGCGGCGCGGCTGGTCTTCGCAAGAGATCGCTCGCGAATTGGCCAAGCTCGCGGGACTTGACGACCTCGTTGCGGCGGTGGCCCCTCACTGGGTTCGGCAGGTTGTCTGTCGGCCGGAGGTGAGCTTTATTGAGGCTATACTGTCGCTCTTTCGGGTTCAAAGGCCTGTGCTCTGGGTTAAGGATGGGGTGCTATTCGTGATGGACATGTCCCTGGTGGCGAACTTTGCGGATGATGCCCCGACCGTTTCAAACGGCCTCCTGGCGGTGCGTGTGGCGATAAGCCCGACGCTGCCTGAGGGCGCCTGTCTCAATCTCCAAGGGGGTCTGGGCAAGTTCAGGCCAGACAAGTTCGAGGGCAAGACTTGGACGTCTGCGTTCACCCTGGGTTCAGCACTCTCGAAGGCGGACATCGAGATCAGGTCAGGCCTCCTGCGATCGTTGCTCTCACGCTGTCAATGCTACGGTGGTTACGAGTTTGACGAGCGCATCGAACGAGGCGAGAGCGAGATTCATATCGTTAATGAGCTTTGGCTGAAAGACGTGATCGGTAACCGTCAACGGCAGCTTTTCTCGCAGGAGAGGGTGTATCGGACGAGCCCTTGCGTCAACTGGTCGGACACTTCTGCATGCTGCAACCTGGGTATCCGCTGCAATGGGAAGGGGACGGCGGTCTGCTGCGGCTGGTATCAGCCCAGGCCGAGCGTGGACGCGGAGCACGGTCAGATGGTCAGATGCGAGGAGACGCTCCACATCTATGAACGGACGAGCTGGGATGTTGAGACACCCAGGGAGCTGGCCAGCTACACGGTGGTCTCAGGCAAGGCTTGGGTGCGAGGTTCTGGTTCGGACTCGGACGAGGACAGCGGTTTGGTTTGCGTGTGGCTTGACCCGGTTGAATACCAGATACGCCGGTTCTCTTATGACGCTGCCCTGGGCACCTTGAACGAGCAGGTTACCGAAAAGCGAGCGGCCGTCTTCAGCGACACGGCGGAGTGTGATTTTTGGCTGACACAGACATCGCCCGGCTCACCGCAAGGAGGTGGATGTTCGCTTGGGCAGAACGTGTGCGACCATTTTGATGGGGCATCGGGGAGGTGTCGGCTTGGCCTTCCCTGCGACGAGTTCGGAAGGCTTGCGACCTGCCCTGAATACACCGGCTCGCGACGCAATTGCCCGGGTCGGATGGGGGCAAATGACAAGACATGTTACTACACGTCTGGCTGCGCTGATTGCACCTTGAGATGGCGCAAGCTCGCAGACGCAAAGCTGCCGACGGACATCCCGTCCGATTCGGTGATCAGGACGAGTCTCATCGGAAAGGGTGGGAGCACCCCTGACTACGATGGCAAGGCAGCGGCTCCGGACGGGGTGGACCCCGAGTGCATCGTTGACCAGGAGATCGTTCGGCACGAGCAGGTTGATGCGAACACCTACCGCAGGACGACGCACCTGTTGAGGCTTGTGGGCGGGACGCTGAGGAGCAGCACCGAGTCGCACAATCTCCCGGCGTCGAGCGTCCCGTCCCATCCAATCGTTCTGAGGAGAATGCGCGTCTTCTCTCAGGTTGGCGAGGCTGAGGGAGAGACAACACCTGAGCCCAGGCTCAAGCGATCAGATGGCAACCTGGTCGATTGGGATAACGCAGACCAGGTTGCGGCCAGGGCATACGAGAACGTTAGCAGGGCCGGCGTGGAGGACACCTACGAGGTCCCGGGCGAGCTGCTAGTCCCGGCGGGAACGCCCCTTCTTGCGCCAGCAGACTGCGGCAGCGAGCTGCCGGCACGGCCATCGGTTCCCGGCGTGGTCAAGGAGTGTCATGTTGTCTCTTCGTCCAAGCCGGACGGTAAAGGTCTCTCGACGACTCGGCTTAAGGTGAGGTTCTGACAATGCCCCAATCAGGACGATTCGGCGACCCACGGCATGTCGCATCAAGGGTGGTGGCTAGAGTCTCCGACCGCGTTTTCGTAACGTCGGACGGGGAGCTAGTTGATGGCTCAGCGCCCGAAGGCGAGCGCGTGGTCATCTTTGAGCGCCCGGGCGTCGAGGGTGCGACAAAGGTTGCTGGTGGGCTTCCGGTCAAGGGTGGCATGATAGTGCAAGAAGATGCGGAACCGGTTGTTATGTTCCGACTATGCCTGGATAGTGGTGAGTTCGAGCCGCCATACAACGGCTGGCTTGGTAGGCTCCTAGTGCTTGAAAATGGGAGTCGGCCAAAGCTCTTCGCGGTCCCCCACGACCCCAAGTTTCCGGGCCACAAGGAGGCGTTCGGGTGTCACCTCATCTGGGGACAAGGTCTGTGCAAAGCGCACGCCAAATGCCGCAATACGAACGGCGAGAAACCGTGCGAGGCGACTCCGGGAGGCACCTGTGAGAACACCTATGAAACGTGTAGAGACTGGCGGAACTTCGCCTCGTGTCCCTACACATTCGGGGAGTATCCCTGCCTCGCCGACCCTTCCGACGACCCATGCCAGCACTCCGTTAGGACTTGCAGGGCACTTGCCACGGGCGACTGGCCTGCGGCCGGCCAGTCCATCTACGCGGCTTATGGGGCGTGCAAGAACACTTATGGAACGTGCGAGGCGCCGGCCTCTTTCCTACCCTTCAGCCCTGAGTTTCATGCCTATTGCGAGCCCCGTCCAGACCCACCCTTCGAGCTCTCGCCGCACGCGGCGTCGCACGGGCGATGCATCTGGCTGGGGCAGTCTCAAGAGACGCTCGATGATATGGCAAAACCATCGCAGGACAGCTTCCGGGTGTCGCGTGTTTGGGTCGCATCCAACAGCTCGATAAGACTCCGAAAGGGGACCCCTGCCGTGATGATACCCACCATGCCCTCCGAAGCAATGCTGAAGCAGATGTACGCCACAGAAGGGGCTACAGGCGTTGCAGTGGCCGATCTCTCCTGCTCGACCGGCGTTCCCGTTCACGGCAACTCACAGCATATCGGCTCGGTGCAATGGATGACGTTATCGAGTGGGGATGATCAGTTTCAGGCTAGTATTGTAGTCAACGGCTCTGCTGATGGCGAGATGTGGTCTGAAGAGGGCAAGGTGATTCTGAGCGATGACCTGAAAGCTACTTATGATGAGACCGCACCGACCTGGCCAACGCACCTCGAGCGGACGGAATACCGAGCGCCTCGTGTCGTGCAGGCTGGCCGCGAGAAGCTTCTCGTTTACACTTTAGTGGGCCGAGTGGCTTTCCACACAGAGACGACCGGCGGTGGCGGCCACAAGAGGATTTACGACGAGATGTGGATAAGGCTTGCGTGCAACGGCGAGGAATGCACCTTCGAGCCCGAGATAGCATTCGACGGCTACATTCCGCAATGGCCCGCGGCGCCAGATGGGCACATAATACTCGCGCCTGATCTCCCTGACGGCGCTCTTATCTCGACCTTCTCATTCCGCTTTGGCGGTGCTGGTGGGCCGACTGGGGTCTATGAGGTAGCCCTCGAGCGGGCTCGCTACTTCGCCTTCATCCCGGTTACCGTCGTGCTGGGCCATCGCGAGGGCCCGGACGGCGTCGAGCCAATCACGGTCGAGGCGCTCATGAGATACACGTCCGACGATGGGGTAACCTTTGTCGATGGGACGACCGTCAAAGACGACAGCGGGCACTACGTTACCTGCGCCAACTCGGTCCCCGTCTGCCGCAGCTGGACGGGCACATCCTGCGGCCGGCGAGATGGCTTCTGCGGCGCGGTAGGCACTGACGGGCGCTTTTCATCGTTGTTTCCGCACTGCGATGGCCAGGGCACGGGTGGCGCGCCCGGGGGGTCGAGGTGGTCCCGGTATGAGCCTGGCGCGAGCTTCAGAGGCCCTGGACACCTTTTGCGGGCAGATGTGCGTGGTCGGGGGCCCTCATTCGCGCTCGCTGGGTGCAGGCAGCAGGGGCCATTCGCGTGCAAGCTGAAGAAGGCCTTTTACAAGGGACACTGGTGCGCCCGCCTCGACTGCCCGGGATTCGAGCCGCGAGGCTCATGGGGTGCGGGTGGGATCAGGTTCCTCAACATACGCAACAACGACCTATAACAACAATCGAGCGGGCATCCCGCAGAGGAGGGAGACAAATGGAAAAGACAGTTTACAGGCAGACGGAGACACTTACAAGCGTCGCAGCGGGTGGAACGGGTTCCGTGGAGACGATACTCGACGGTTTCGGGCACGTTCGGCTGCTCCAGGTTGAGGCGGCGTGTGGCAGCACTGATTTTGACCTGCACATCTTGGACAAGGAGGATGGTGCCCAGGGCAGCATCAACGAGGTGTATCAAGCAGCGAACGTTGACCAGAAGCTGCTTGACGACGAGTTCTACGCCGGTGGCCGGCTCGCGTTCAACAGCGACACGACGCCTGCGGAGAGGCTCTATGTCAAGGTTAAGAACAACGACCAGGTGAACGCGACCGGGCCCATCTCGCTGAGGCTTTACTTCACGAACGTTGCCCACTCTGAGCTCTCTTAACAGGATAGCGACCGGATGACTGACGAAAGCCAATTCTGTCCACATCTCGTCTGCGTTTGCCCACCAAAGGGAGCGGCGGACGTTTCAGGCAGCCTGATACGCCTCGACATCGTTGATGATGACTATAACGATGAGCTGCACTTCGGGGCGCTTCGTGCCGATTCGCTGGCGTTTTCTGTCGATCCGGGCACTGGCCGGTTCGACGTCATCATCAAGGGTGGCATCGTCCAGAGCGGCCCGGCGGGGCGTAGGTTTCAGGCGCAGATCATGCCCAGGATCGCGCACACTGGGGCATCGTTGACTGGTAGAACGCTGACCGGTCGGTTTAGGCAGCGCACGACGATATTCTATCTTCCGAGAGAGTTCTTTGCGGACGGCGAACGGATTGGGGTTCGTGTCTCGGCCGCGGACAGGTATGGTTACGAGCTCGATGAGACTTATTACTTCACGATGCACTCGTGGGGGTCTTTGAAGTGGCCCTCGTTCTCGCTATTCACCCAGGGCGGCGCAGGTCCTTTGAACGTTGTGTCGTTCCCGTGGTATGCACGCGGGGCGCCGTCTGAGGTCCCACTCAGCCTGATCTGGGGCAAGGACAGCTCCATCGACCTTGACCTCGATGACGCCTTGCTCCGAGCCGAGTCTCCGGTGACGAACGGTCAGGGCAAGGAGCTCATCGAGAACGGTTACTTACTTTTCAAGAAGGCTGGCGATGAGGAGTGGGACGAGGTCTCCTCCGATTCGGACATCCACCTCGGGCCATTAGTCACGAACAGTCCGGAGCAGGTTGTGCTCAAGCTGGCGGTCCCAGAGGGTGCTGTTACTGCGGGCCCGGTCGTCCTGACGCTGTCGCTAACTCCCGTCAGGGCATCACTGACCGGATCGAGAATGTCGGGCCGAGAGACCACGGGCGCATCGAGAGGGAGTCTGGGCGCCATGCCTGGTGCGGATTTCAAGTTCTATACCCATGCATTCATCATGTCTCCCGAAACGCGGGACTACTTCGAGAGCCACTTCATAAAGGCACAATCTTGACAGCGGCACATCACTCCAGTTCATCGATAAGGAGAATATAAGCAATGGCATACCCAGACAGCCCCGAATTCATCGATTTCGTGGACGAGAGAACCGAACCGGCAGAGATCGAGGAAGAGCAACACTCGATCACTCCGGGCAGCTACACTTACTCACTGAACGAGGTCCCTGACGCGGAGTATTCCATCTCGTGCACAGGAGAAGTCCACGGCAGCTACACCGTGTCGTTCACAAACACCGCACCCGGCTCTGGTTGCGTCTATGTAAACCCACTCAACGGCAACGCTCTCCACTGCGCGAGCGACGCCTCGGATAACCTTACCTGGTCATACTGGGGCCGCGGCACAGCCAACAACAAGCACATGCTGGAGCAGTATCGCGACCCGATCGAGCACGTCCACAAGGTCGCGAGGCAGTTCTGGGTGAGCGCCACATCGCCTCAGTCACAGGCTGTCACCATCGCCAAAGGCAACGCAGAGATCGCCGGCAAGCTCGTCGAATACAACGGCGGAACGCAGGATTTCTCATCTGCAACTTTTGACAATCCGGGCTACACAAAGGCCATTAGAATCACTGTTGACTCGTCCGGCCAAGTCACCTACTCAGAGGGGGACGAGGCGTCCTCGAGGGCGCTCTGTTCCGATCCGCCAGCGGTCCCCGCGAGCAAGAGCATAGCGATCGTGTTTCTTCGGGACGGCGCGGACATATCGGGTGATGACATTGTGAACACGCTGATCGAGGTCCCCTACCATTCTGGCGATCCCGGCTCCGGTGGTTCGGGCGACGCGGCCAAGTATCAATACGAGGCCGGGGTAGTCTCCGGGGATGCCGTCTGCATAAGCTCGCCGAGCACGGTCAGCAAAGCCGATGCGGATGACGATTCGTTGGTCCCCGCGATCGGTTTCGTAGAGGCGATTCTCGACGATACCTATTGTACGGTGCGGAGCTCGGGGATGCTGGATTTCAGCAACAAAACAACCTCCTATAGCGAGCTTACATACGGCCAACAGGTCTATCTGAGCACAGCAGCCGGCCGTTTGACCCAGACCCGCAACAAGACGCCCGACGAGTGGGACCAGTCACTTGGTATTGCCCTAAGCTCCAGCAAAGTTCAAATATCGATTGGCACAGCAACCAAGAATACAGCTGGTCCCACCCCCGGCCCCGGCCCTGGTCCAGAGCCTGGTCCTGGCCCCGGGACGGGTAACTATAAACATGAGGCCGGCGTTGCAGAGGCTGAGTTCGTTTATCTCAAGTCAGACGCTGAGACGGTTGACGAGGCGAAGGCCGATAGCGCCAGCACGATGCCAGCAATCGGTATTGTTGACGAGGTGATTGATGCGACGTGGTGTGTAGTCAAGAACAACTACCAGTGGAAGACAGCTGACCACGGTGGTGCGGCTCCGGGCGGCCTCACGCCTGGCGTTGCGGGCGACGTGTTCAATATCTCGGCCACAACGGAGGGCGAGGCGGTTATTTCGGCAGGTTTTATTGACCCGGAGCATTGGGTTCAACAATGTTGTAAGCAGATTGATGATGCAGGCACAATCTTCCTGATCTGTTGTAGCTCAGCGTATAAACCAGAACCCCCTGACCCTGGCGACGGCTACGATTATGACTGCGCCTCGGACGTTGGCACTGGTATGTCAGTCTATCTCGACAGCAGTAGCGTAGCCCGTAAGACTGATATATCGGACGACAGCAAGGTCAATGCTAAAGGCATTGTCAAAGCTGTAAACGCGACTAACAATCGCTGCACAATTGTCTGCCCGCCGAACATTTACCAGCCGGACACCAACTACGTAGCTGGTGAGTACTTCTTGGCGAGCACAGCTGGCACATGGGGGTTGCGCACCGATCCTTGGAAGCCTGGTGATTGGAAAGTGCGCATCGGCTTCGGGCGTGGCGAGACCGTGGGTGGCTTGCAGGTGGACATCAAGAACTACGGCAAGCTTGGAGACCCCACCGAGCCTATTACAGATGGAGACGGAGATGGAAATGTAGAGCCGGTAGTCCCTGATTGGGTGTTTGGGTATTTCGCTTTCGATGGCGCCGGCGAGCCCATCAACGACAAGTGGACGGAACAGACCTCGGCTGGCGGGTGCGATTACAGCTCCTACAACACCGTAAACAAGATGCTTGGTGTTCTGGTAAGCCATTGGTGGGATGGCCAGAGCGCATGGACATGTAAGGTGCTGATGCTAGGAGCTTATGGGTCTGGCTATGACAGCGGGGCGACCTATTTTGCTGGTGCAGATGGGGGGATTATGGCTGGCAAGAGTTTTGGCCACTTTGCAAAGCTGGCAGGAAGGGGCCGACCCGATGGAAAGATCGATGTCATGGGTGGGGCAGCATGGCCATTTGAGTTTGTGAACGGTGATGTTGGCGACCCTGTGCCGCTGTATCCCTACACAGCGATAATGAATCCTGCACCTCTTCCTCAGCCCTTCGAGAAGGTGCGAGATAACGATGGCTCAACTTTGCCGATTGTGGCGGATTACACTTCAGAAGAATACATCGTTGAGGTGCCGACTGTCATTGCCAGTGTAGACTTCTTTGCCAAGTCGACCGGTGTTGGTGCAGGGGCTTACTTGGAGTGCGATCTTCTTGACGTAAGCAACCCATTGGCCCCTGTAAGCCTGCTCACAACGAAGGCACATCTCACCGCTCAGGGTGATGGCACACGTGGCGACACGCTGCCGTCCTCGCCCAACTCGGCAAGTCACCAACGGGCGGTTCTAGACCAGACTAAGTTTCCGCTCGCCGTGGGGAAAACGATTGTGCGGACACACACCAGACAAGGTGTCTATTCCACCGCGCCGTACGGGATTGGCACAATCATTAACAAGTATGGTGTGAAGGAATGACTGCTCGTGCTTTCATCCTTCGTAGTAGTTCTACTACAGAGAACGGGTCGCAGCGTGCTACGCAGAGTAGTAGCTGTCGCATAAACGACCTTCAGGTCTCGGAGCATTTCAACCTACGGGAGTTTCAATGTCCTTGCTGCGCACTGGTGAAGCTTGATAGCCGTCTAATAACAGCGCTGGAGAGCTTGAGGGCGAACATTGGCGGCAAGCCGATCATTGTGACCTCAGGCTATCGATGCTCTGACCATAACAAGATGCTCTGCGGGGCTATAAACAGCGATCATCTACACGGCTGGGCGGCGGATATCGTCGTTCGTGGTATGGATGCGCACGAGATTGCTCTGGCCGCCGAAGCATTGCCGGATCTGATCAAACGCATCGGGACATATCGAGACAGAATCTGCGTCCATATCGGAGTTGAGGAACGAGAGGGCCTACCGCCGAGATGGGGACAGACCAATACTACTCTACGTAGTACGTACGTAGCACGAGTGTTTAGCCGGGGAGGAGGGTAACATGCACACGGACGATTCGGACGCCATTGAGAGGATAAGGGCCCTAGAGAGGCAGAAGGATGAGCTTTGGCCGCAATACGTGGATGGTCTGTGCCCCTACTATCGGGAGCACATTATGCCCCAGAACCCTCTTCGGTTCACAACATCGCCTCGTGCTGCCGTGCCGGTTGGCGACAACGGGACGCTCGCCGTGCTATCCACGCTCGGCCTCTGAGCTTGCGGCAGAGGTCATAGCGGCTGATTCTACCTCCACCAGGTCTGATACTACATGGGCAGAATGGTTGTTTTCCGCCGGGACAGACCGTAAGACAATCACGTTACCTGTAACCCAGAGGTCAGATGCTTTCCGTTCGCCTCCTTGACAGGTGTCTGCTGCGTAGTTATGTTCCTCGCTATGCAGACGAACGACAAGTCCCAAAATGAGCTGCTGGTCGAACGAGGCCACGGATGCTGGTTTACTGACTCGTCCGGTCGTGAGCTCATAAACTTCTCCGCCTCGGCGTTGGGCATCCCTTTGGGCTATGGAAACAACATCGTCCGGTCTGCGGTTCTTGAGGCAGTAGAGACGAATGTGCCCAGCACCTCAGGCTGCGAGCTCGAGCACGATGTCTGCGGGCGGCTCGGGGAGATTCTGGCGAACTTCAAGCCACTGTTCTACGACAGGACAGTGCTCTTCTTCCCTTCCTCCGACCATGCACTTGACGCCGCCCGCCGGGTGGCCATAGAACACACATCCCGGAAGCACCTCATCTATGTTACTGGTGGGTCCCACGGGCGAGACTCCCAGCACCTGAGCTATGGCAGGCAGCCTATGCCCACACGGGGGATCGGGACAGACCCGTGCGGTGGCATGTATCTGCCCTTCCCTGGGACTCCTAACTCGCCCATTAACAGCACTGAAACGTTCGTAGCGCACCTCCAAGACTTCATCTTCAAATGTGTAGCGCACCCTTATGAGATAGCAGCCGTGGTTGTGCCGCCCGTGGCATTCTCGGATTCGGTTCTCGTGCTTCCCGACGGCTTCCTACCCGCTATCAGCAGACTGTGCCGCCAGAACGGCATTCTGCTGATCGTCGATGAAACCCGTCTCGGCTGCGGGGTGCTGGGCACTGTTCTGGCGTCGGACCAGTGGGATTTTGAGCCGGACATCCTGTGCCTGGGAGAACCATCGGCAAATGGTTTCGCCTTCGGGGCCACAATCGTGCTCAAGTCCGTTCTCGATTTCGATTTAGGCGCCCTTGCCGGGCCTTCTCGCAGCCAGAGGATAGCCTGCGCGGTGGCACGCGCCATCCTAAAGCAGAGCGAGAGCATGTTGACAGCCGCCGCGAAGAGGATCGAGGCGCACCTCCAGCGAGAGCTCGACAGAATCGAGCAATCACACTCGCTTGTAGAACATGTGTCAGGCAAGGGCGTGTTGTGGTCGCTCTCGCTAGAGGACCGACCCGCCTCCGACCCTGCGTGCTTGGCCCTGCGCGACCATCTGGCTGAAGTCGCTCTCGACCGGGGCCTTTTCCTCGCCAAAACCGGTATGAGATCGCTGGTAATCGCGCCACCGTTAGTGATCTCGGACGCTGAGCTAGAGCATGGACTTCATATTCTTGAGGAGGTCTTGGCAGAACTCTCCTGAGACCATCTCTGCTGATACATGAATCACATCACCGCAGCGATTGATTGCCTGCTCGGGGAGGTGCTGTCGCTCAGGAAGGGCGAAAGCCTGCTGATCCTTGCGAGCGACTACCCGCCCACGGGACTTGCCCAGCAGGTTGAAAGAAGAGCACACGAGCTAGGGCATCAGGCCGAATCTGCCCTTCTGCCGGAGCGCCTAGGTTTCTATGTGGAGCCCCCGGAAGAGGCCGCCAGGAAGATGCGGTCAGCGAACGTCATCCTCGACCTAGCCCGCAGTTCCACCTACTACAGCAGGGCCACGAAAGAAGCTCTGAGGCGAGGCGCCAGGGTCTTTTGCCTCTCTGGGCTTGAATCTGGTGAGTTTGAGAGACTCATGCTCTCGGTCAACAGCGCTGAGGTCCGGGCGCTCGCCCAACGACTGCTCGCCCTCATGCGCCGCTCGACGCGCATCGAGATACTCTCAGACCGCTCCTTTGCGCTGTGGGCGTCGCTGGGCCGGCCCTGGTCAAGGGAGCTGCTCCAGCTGCCGGTATTCAGGCGGTATCTGAACTCCTTTTTCGACGAACCCTCCGGACTGTGCATGCGGCCGGGCACGCTGTCGTCGCTCGCAGGACAGGTGTCATTCAGCGGACTCAGGGCGACAATCAATGGGCGCCTCAGGATCGATGGTGCGGTATTCCCGTCCGAGCAAGACTGCCCACTCGCAGAGCCGTTCAGCATCGATGTGCGGCGTGGTCGCGTGGTGAAAGTGGAAGATAGCCCTGCGGGCAATCGGCTAAGAAAATGGCTGGCAGACAACGCTCGCAGAGGTGCGCGAGAGGTCATGCACTTCTCGTTCGGCCTCAATCCCGCCGCAAAACTCGGCAACTCCATCCTTGAGAACGAGAGGGTCTTTGGCGCTTTGACGCTGGGAATCGGCTACGGCGCAAGAGGCGCCCACAAGGACCTGGTGGCGGTCGCACCATCGGTGTGGGTCGATCAGAAGCCGCTCTTCAGTCGCGGCGAGCTCGTCCATCCAGAGATTCCGTATCAGAGGAGCGTGCTAACACGCCGTCCCGGCTCCTGAGCAGAAACGAACCAAGCAGGAGAATGAGAAGCGGCGTGAACATGTAGGGCCAGATAATCGGCGAGAACAGCAGAAACGAAAGAAGCGACAGGCCCATGAAATCTATCAGGTCCGCAAGCTCCCGCAATCGCCTGACCGCCAGTGCCAGGATGAGCAATTGCGTCCCGGCGATAATCGGTTTGAGAAGAAATTCTAGACCATGCTGAAAGAAGAACGGAGCGAACGACAACGACTTCTCCCAGGCACGCTCGTTGATCCACTTCTCGACTGCAAATGGCGCGAAACGCCCGTAGATGCCATCGAGGAACTGATGAGGCGAGTCGATCACGAAGGGCAAACAGAGGGAGATAGGGACGGCAATTGCCAGCAAAAGGCACCGCCAGCCCGCTCTGGCATCCATCCGCCTGAAAAGGAAAATAGCGTAAAAAGGTAACAAGAGAACTGCCTGTTGCCGTGAGGCGACGCAGAGACCCATTGTCAGAGCGGCCGCGATGTGCCTCTCGCTGGCGACAAAAACAATGAAAAGCGACAACAGAAACCAAAAAACTGCCCCCGGCGTGATGGCGCTGAAGCGCAGGGTGACGCTAGAGAATAGGACCAGGGCGAGCAGCAACTTCGCTTTGCCGGCATTCGGGTCGAGGTCTGGAAGCCGGAAAGCGCCAAAAACCAGCAATATAGCCGAGCAGCAAAGCAGCACCGTTACGAACCGTGGGTCTATCAGAAGCACGTACGCCGGCAGAAATGCCAGCCACGTCGCCGGCAGATATGTCAGCGGCAGGTCCCAGGGCATAAGATAGTGCGAATATGGGTTAGTCCCAGAAAGAAACCGTCTGCACGCAAGCTTAATCAGCGGCAACATGTCGGTGTGCTTGGGGTCAAGTGGAGCCTGGAGCGATATCGAGGCTTGGCAGAGTAATGATATGAAGACCAGGACGCTTGCGAAAGAGAGCGCTCGCCTGAACGTCAGCCAGCACGCCGCAACGACGAGAGCAAGCAGACCCAGCGCAAGCGATCGATGTCCCAGAAACATCGGGCAGCCCGTAAACGCCCCAATTGCCAGTGCTACGAATCCGCACGTCGCTGCTCTCCAGAAAAGCTCGTTTCCGGGTTGGACGGACCCGGCGGAGAGTGGTTCACGCCCCCTCCGCCCGAGCACAAACGCCAACGAAGTGGACGCCGCAAACAGCACGGTCAGACAGAACATTAAGTATGCATTGAGCCTTCCATAGTAGAGACCCAAGATGTGCAGCGCGGCGATCGAGGCGATAACGAGCGCAAACCTTGACGAGAACTTGCCGACTGACAACGTGCCACCCACTGAGGTATGATGAATCTGTATGTTTCAGCCGACGTAGCTCTTCGACCCACGATAGCCAAGTCAGCTAGACTGACACGCAAGCGTAAATCGCGCCTGTGGGGCGCGTCAATCGGCATTCGTGCCAACGAGGTATTCCATGCCAAGAGTGGCGGTCATAGTTCCGAACTATAACGGCAGGAAGTTGCTCGAAAGATGCCTGAAGAGCCTTTCGAGGCAGACGTTTGCCGATTTTGAGACCGTAGTCGTTGACGACGGCTCAACCGACGACTCCATCGCCTTCGTCAAGGCCAACTACCCCCAGGTCCGTCTGGTCCTGCTTCGGCGAAACCTGGGCTTCAGCGCGGCCATAAACGCCGGCATCCACGCCACAGACAGCGAAGACGTTGCATTTCTGAACAATGACACAGAGGTAACGCCCAACTGGCTGAAATCCCTTGTGGAGGCGCTCGAGGCGCATCCCTCCGCCGGGTCTGCCTCGTCCAAGATACTCTGGGACCACGCCAGAGATACGATCTACGCGGCCGGCGATTTCTTTTGCCGAGAGGGATTTGGCGGGAATATCGGCTCCGGCGCGACGGCTATTGGCGCCTTCGAGGCGACTCGCCTCGTCTTCTCGGCATCGGCTTGCGCGGCCCTATATCGCCGCCGGGCGCTCGATGATGTCGGCCCGCTTTCGGAGCACATCTTCATGTTTTACGAGGACATCGACCTCGGATTTCGCATGCAGCTTGCAGGCTGGAACTGCATCTACGCTCCAGCCGCCGTCGTGTATCATACCGGCACGGCAACTGCCGGCATCTTCAGCATAAGACGCAAGTTCCTTCTCGCGAGAAACGAGCTCTTCGTCATCGCGAGAGACCTGCCCGGCGCCATTTTGCGAGGGAACTTCGCAGCAATCCTTCGTCACCAGTTCAGGGAGAGCGTGCACGCGCTCGACGAGGGCAGGCCAGGGACACTTCTAAATGCTCGACTTGCCGCAATAGCGGCCCTGCTAAAACTTCTTAGATCAAGAAAAGGAATAATGGCCGCACGCCGCGACTCAACCGAACATATCGCGAGCCTCATCCAGCCTTACGACGACATATACCCGCCCGCAAGCAGCCCCCGTGGCGATGATATACCCAGTCCAGGGCCATCCCCTATCGGCGCACGAGTCCTCATCATCAGGTCCGCAGGGCCGCTGCTTCTGCGCGCAATTGACTACGCTCGCAAATCGCTGAAGGCCGTCGAGATAGACGTCCTAACCATGCCTGGTTACGAGAGGACAGTGCCCGCCGAGCAGGGAATCCATACCATTACGTATCCCGCCAGAGACAGGTTCTGCGGCTGTACGATGCCGTCGCGACTGGCCCGGCAGCTGCGGGAGAGACGCTACCAAACCGCGCTGGTCTTATGTGGTGGAAGGCCAGAGATAGGGTTCCTGAACGTCGATCTCGTTGCGCTTGGCGCGCGTGCCAAGAAGGTCATATACCTAATGCCGGACGGCTCAACGCGTCAGCTCAACAGGAAGCTTCTCGCCAGTAAGTTCGCAAGGTTCGGGCTGAATCTCTGCATCGCCGGGGCGGCGTTCCTCGCCTCGCTGGCGTTCCTGCTTAGTCTCCTGCTGGCAAGTGCATTTGAGCGACGCTTCACGGAAACGGTCGAGGACAAGAACCGGCCATAGGGCGACTGAAGCCTATTATTTCCTGCCGAGGACAACTGCCCACGGCCAACGTCCAACGGATAACCGTCAACTGGTTCCCTATGCACCGAGCTTTTCAAGCCACTTGCGAGCCTTTCTGTGATCAGGAATGAGCTCAAGACATCTCCTAAACTCCCTGGCCGCAAGACCCTTCTGCCTCATCCTGAATCGGCACTCCCCGAGATGGAAGCTTATACCGCCAAGAAGGGCCGACCCACCACACTTATCTCCCCTCTTGGCAATCGCCCTCACCTTCCGGAGGAGATCGAGCGCTCCCTTGAAATCGCCCTCTCGAATCAGAAGCGACCCCAGGTGATAATGGGCCATGATGTGCTTTGGACATATCGTTATTAGCGCCTGAAGAAGGCTCCTGGCTGCCTTGTCGTCGTTCTTCGCCAACTTCTCAGTCGCCATTGTGAACAGCCCCCGGTCAGGTGCCAGATTCCCCTGCTGACTCGCCGCATCAACGACCAGGACAGGCCTCTTGCTCTGCTCAGCGTCAGGCGACCTGCGAGGCCTCTCGACCCATTTCAACAACGGCTCGCACGTCTTGCCGAATGTGTAATGCTCTCTGAAATGTTCAAGCGCAAGCTTGGAATAGCGCTCGCGAGAGGCCGGCAGACCCCTTGCGTAATTCAGTAGGGCATCGGCCAAATCGCCAGGACAGCCTATCTCGAACGTAAGGCCTAAACCGTTCTCCTTAATGATGTAGCTCAGCTCGCACCCCGTCGTCGTTATCACGGGGAGGCCGTAGGCTATCATCGAGACGAGCCTCGTGCGCGTCCCAAAGACCAACTCGTAGTGGTATCTGTCGATGTTGATCCCGATGTCGCTCTCCCTGTACGCTCGCAGGACATCCCTCCGGCTTCGCCAACCAAGCAGCACGTAGTTCTTACGGAACCTCGAGCCCTCGACAAGACGGCAGAACCGCGCGTATGTCAGATCATCATGTCCCTGAATGCAGCCCCCAAAGGAGACGAATCTCGCCTTCTTATGAGCTCTGAATACCTCTTCAAGACCCGCAAACAGCGTCCCAATATCGGTCCACGTATTGTAACCACCAGTCCACAGAATCACGAAATCATCGGCGCTGGCGACCTTGCCTCGCAACGCTCGACCACGAGGCGTTTCTAAATGCTCCTCTGATATGCCCGGCGGTATTGTGTGGGCGAACTTGTAGCCGAAGCTCGCCCGATTGAGACGGCCCATGACCGCCAGCTCTCCGACTAAGAAATGCTCCTGAAACGTGCTGCACGTGGAGAAGACGTCCGCTCGCAGAAGAACCGGTCGCTCCATTCCCCAGAAGTGGTTTATGAAGGAATTATCCTTATAGACGTATGCCTTGGCCTGCGCCTCGGACATCGCTCCACCCCAAAGATCGCACCAAAGCGGCAGACCAAGACCAAGCGATGCACCAATCAGCGACGGCCACTGCGACACTCCCACGACGCAATCGGGCTTGAAATCGCCCGCAAGACGCTTCAGGTCATCCAACTGGTCAGATAGAAAATAGTTCATCTCGTAATACTGTGGAGCCTGAGCGCTTCTCAATCGCAGGTAGCGCCGTCCTCTTGTTCGCCCGTAGTGAGTTGCCGAGCAGAGCCGAACCTCGTGGCCAGCCCTAACGAGTGCCGAGACTATCTGCTCCGTCCTGACGTCCGAGGCAACTGTTACCTTTGCTGACGGTTGGAACTTGGGCAGATACGTCCCAAGAACGAATACCCTAGCCATCCCCATGCGCTCCCCATCGAAATCGAATGTGATGCGGCCCCTCACGCTGCCGCGAGGGGCCGTCCTCTTACCATCTCCGAGCGCTAGATGCGACTCAACTCATACCACCCGGCCTATCGTAGCCAGTAACCACGGTGATAATTCCCCTGAAAGCAGGAGCCGGCACTCCTCATCCCACAGCCAATCCAGCACACTCCGCGAGTCTTCGTTGTCCGGGAAATTCTGGGCTATGCCCTGCAACACCATGTACAAAAGTGTGCCGTAACCAAACATGCTTGCTGGCCGAAACGACCGCAACATGACAGGCACTATCTCGTCCGAACGGCAGGCCTCGGACGGGTCAGTCTGTGCCAAAGCCTCCTTGGTGCTGCCAGCGAAGGGATACGTCTTGATAGTTCCGTCAACCTTCCGCCGCTGTTCTTCGGGGATTTGGAGCAAATACTCCCTCCCTAAATCGAGGTCGCTCTTGTCAAAATGGAGCCACCTCGGCCCGATATAGTCATTCATATAAAGCAGGCCAGTGGGCGCAAGAGCTTTGGCTATCACTGTAAAAAGATGCCCCAGATTTTCTATATGGTGCGCAAAATGCGCAACTATACACAGGTCGAATCTTCTACCGCCCAGGTCAAGATGGTTCAAATCCTGGCGCTCCAGATGCAGGTCCGTGAACGCTTTGCTGGCGCTGTCCAGACATGCCTGAGAGATATCCATGCAAGTGGCATCCAGCAAACCCTCCGTCAGGTCTGGCAGCTGGATATGTCCAGAGAGAGGCAGTTGGCCGCACCCCAACTCCAGTATCTGCACGCGCCCGGCATGATGGACGTTGCCGCTGGCCAATTGAGACCCTACTAGGTGCTGCAACATCTCGCGCTGGTCGCCCACTGGCGAACCGCACAGCCGCTCGAACACCCGCTCCATCAGGCCCGGAAAGGTGCACCAACCGGTGCGATAGTGAGCCTGCCAGTCAACGCCAGACCACTTCTCTTCGACCTTCGCAATGTCGGTCATGGAGCTGGCCAGTTAAGATCGTGCAAGTCCTCGACGGCAATGCCATAAATTGCCTTGCTCCAGATTGTCTTAGCCTCCATCTTGTCTTCACCTCGTTATGGATGTGTGAATATCGCTACATCCTGCCCTATGTGCTCAGGGCCCATGAATGATACGTTGAGCTCAAGGTGCTTTGCCCACGCTTTCAGCATCTCGTGGGTCATCATGTTGATGTATATCGCTAGGGTGGGATCAGCGCCATGCTGGACGAGCGACTCAAACTCCCACCAGTAAGCGCTATCCCAGCGTGCGAACGACACGACTATTTTGCCATCGAGCTTGATTATGCGCTTGGCCTCCAGCAGATAGCGATAGCATTCGTAGTCTATCAGATGCGTCAACACCGACGCGAACATCACGAAGTCCGCTGTGTTGTCAGGGACATCGATTGTGAAGTCGGGGATGAGCCTGAACTCATACGACGGGTCAGAGACCGACCTGCCTACTTCAAGCGTCTCTTCAACGATGTCAAATCCGAGATACTTGCCTGCTTCTGCCAGGTAGTCACCCAGAGCATGCGCCAGCCTGCCGCAGCCGCAGCCTATGTCAACCAGGAAGTGGTGTGGCTGTAGCCCAGTCGATTTGAGTAAATCGACCTCTCGCTGGCCTACATTGTCCCAGGTATCCGAATGCCTATCGCCAGCATCGCCTACCATCCGCTTGCAGCCCTTCTCCTTGCCATATATCTCGATGGCGTGCTTGTAACCGTCGATATAGTGTTGACGAGTGTCTAGTGTCATCGATTTGTCCTCCTTGGAGATTTCCACACTTTGATTAGCTGTTTATTTAGCCTCTCGGCCTCTTTATGGCCTGGCCACATCTGCAAGCACCTGTTGGCGTACTCGTGCTTCCAGAAGCCACCGCCCAACCTAATTCACACACCTTTTGGGGCAAGCTCTCACAGCCCAACCTCGACGAGTTCTCCCGTCCGCGATTCCGCAATAATGAACCCGGCCAGCGTGGCCGGGACGCGGGCTATAGATCGCAGGACTGCGCATATCGGAGTCCGTAACCCAAACGTCCAGAGAGAACACCCCATCAGGGTGAAGAATTCTTGCCATCCGCCTCAACGTAATGTCAACGTCCTCAAGCCAATGGAACAATGCCGACGCGAATATCACGTTATATTGGCCTGGAATGCGTGACGCCTGAAAAACCCCGAAACTAATGGGGGCTTCAGGGAAGTAATGTTCCTTGAGCTTTTCCGCCTCTATTCTGAGGTCTCGGTCTATGTCCATTCCAAGAACTGATGCGGCGCCGGCCTTCCAGGCATAGTAAGACATCGCGCCCGCCCCAAATCCGATATCCAGCACACGCTTCCCACCCAAGTCGATACCCTCGGTCATCTACTCAAATTTCTTCAGAGTATCTAACTGACCTTTGCATATCTCCTTGCCGTCAATCACCAAGCGTTGGTACTCTCCGGTCTGGGGCGGCTTCGCATCGGATGCCGTCTCTTTGGGTGAGGGCTTGGGCGAAAGCGACCGCAAGTATTCAGCTGCTCTCGCGTGGTTAGGGATTAGAGAACCGCATTTGCCAAAACTGTGAGCTGCAAGCTCCTTCTTGCCCATGCTCAACAGGCACTCGCCCTTGTGGAAGTAAATACCTCCAAGGAAAGCATCAACGTCTAGGACAAGCCACATCTTGCCTATTGCCTCCGCCTTCTTAAACTGGCCAGGCCCTTCCTCGCAGCGGCCGAGCCGCTTCAGCACGGACCCGAGATGGTAGTGCGCAAGCGAGTTGCTGGGGCAAAGAGATATTGTCGCCTCGAGTATCTCCCTCGCAACTTTCAGGTCATTATTCCTGACCCTATCACTAGCCAAACTCAGAAGTCTCTCGCCGATCTGGGTATGCGTGGTGTCCCTCATCTAACCTGTCTATCCCGCATTCAAGCTTGTTGAATCACGACCCCTTGAGAATGAGGTCGTCTTCTTACCATCTTCTTTACCGAACAAGCTCGCGTTCCGCGAGATTAGACCTATTCCACCCACGCACTCTTGATGACAACTTTGGGTCGATCACTGCCCCGACTTCCACACGCTGCGACAGGCTTCAAAGTGACCCAGATCACCTCGCTGCCGTCGAGAGATTCCCCGCCATTTGACTTAGGAAGCTGAAATCTCAAGCTCTGCATGTAATCGCCGACCTCAACCTCACCCAGCAGCTTCTTATCTGCCCAGACCTTCAGTAGGACAGGCTTCCCAGCCTGTTCGCTAGCCGCAACCCTCAGGCAAAGTTTCCTTTCGCCCGCCGACATGGCAAGCCGGAACCGACCCTCGTCTGAAACCGCGCGAACCCTCGAACCATGCCACGATAGAATCGGCGAAAAGCCCTCTAGCCGGTTGTAAAACGCCGACTCGGAAAAATTAATCGCGCTTTTTATTATCCGAAGGTTGATCCGCTCAGGCACCCAATCTCGGCGCCTCGCCCAGAGTATCATCGGGAGCTTCAAAAGCGTCTTGAGATAGGCCAACATCAACGGCTTGCCCTGCTCTCGAAAGCCCGCCTTGTGAAGCCAGCGAACCTCCTCTTTCACGAAGCCAATGAGCCTCCGGGCTGTGAAGTTCTTCAGCACGTAACGCAGCCGACCACAATGATAACGAGCGAAGAAGCTGAAGCTGCCCTTTACGCTCGCGTGAGACTCGTAATGGCGGACTACCGCCCGTGGCAAATACACCACCCTGAAACCCAAGCGCCTCGCCCGCTCGCAGAACTCGGCCTCCTCGAAGTAGGCGGGGAAATAGCCCGCGTCCAATAGCCCAAGCTTATTCAGGACCTCACGCTTGATGGCGATCGCCGCACCCGTAACGTACGCCACGTCAAACACACGGTCGAACTGCCCGTTGTCGGGCTCGCCATACCCATAATGTCTTGTAAGTCCATTCGGGAGCACAGCAGCGCCTGCATGTTGTATCGTCTTCCCATCCGGATACAATATCTTACAACCAATGATCCCTATATCGCGATCGGAAGCGGCAAACTGCACTATCTCATCAATCGCATCAGGCTCAATGGTCGTGTCATCGTTCAGGAGAATGACGATGTCATATCGGTCCGATATGTCGGACTTGTCAGACAAATATCTTAGTCCAACGTTGCACCCTCCCGCAAAGCCGAGATTCTTGCCGGTGCTTATCAATCTGGCCGCAGGGAACTTATCGCGGACGACCTCCGCCGTGCCATCGCTAGACCCATTATCTACTACGATAACCTCGATGTCCTGATAACTGCTCTTGAAAAGGGACTCCAGGCAAGGTCCGATGACATTAGCGCCGTTATAGCCGAGAACGATTACCGCAACCTTATTCCTGGGCCTTAAAAACTCAGCAACGGCTTTGCCAACGGCCTGACCACGGGAGCTCGCTATATCATTCGCCTCGATATCCATCTCCAGTGTTGCCAATTGAACGTCCTCTAGGCTGACTTCGCCATAGTAGCCCGTGGGGCTACGTCGGCTGAATCGGTCTAGCCGGGGACCAATGTCGCCGCGGAGGTGAGAGATTCCATCAGATCCATCGCTTTTCGATGCCTGGGGATGAGCTCGAGGCACGCTTCAAGATGCAGAAGAGTCTCCTCGCCCTGCCCTTCCTGCTCGAGAATGTAGGCTAAATGATAATGCGCACCACCAAGCAGCCTGCTCCGTTGGTCATCACCGACAGTGTCCCGGTGCTCAAGCACCGCCTCAAACCGCGCCTTCGCCTCATCCAAGCGGTGCCGGCTTTCCATAATCGAGCCCAAAACGTAGTTGGCGTATGGCCAATCAGGTCGGAGGGTAAGCGCTGAGCGCACCTCGTCCTCAGCGTCCTGGTCGTAGCCCATCTCGAGAAGCAGCGACGCCGCAGAAAGATGCCATTCGGCCTGCTCGGAAGCTGGCAAAAACTCCAGAGACGACATCATATCCTCCGCATTCGTCAGAAGACCTATCCTCTTGTAGGCTAGCGCCAATCGCAAAAACCTGCTGTCTAAATCGATCACTTTCGAGAGACTCTTTAGCACTGCCGCTGCCGCGCTGAAGGCCCTGGCTTCATTAAGCATTATCACTGCGCTGAAGCCGATCTTCTGAGAACATCTCCCCTCATCGATCAGGGACTGCATGCGCCTCAAGAAGCGTCGCACTGCCTTCGTCGGGTCCTTCCTAGCGCGCTCGAGCTCGATCTGACCTTTCTTGAGCTCTATCTGACCATTCAGCTCATCGTCCCTCACACAGTGAGCCCTGGCCAAATCAACCATCCTCAGCGCTTGCGCCAGCCTGCCCTGCTGCCGCCACAGCTCCGCCCTCAGAAACGCCACGTAAGCACGGGTTGACGAGCAGACCCCCCCCACGCGGCCTACCTCATCGAGCAGACGATGACCCTCCTCGCGCCTGCCCAACCCAACGCACGCCTCCGCAGAATGAACCAGACAACTGGCCGTGATATTCGCATCAGCAACCCCCATGGCGCACGCCCTGCGGAACCAGCGAAGTGCAGCCTTGTGAGCATTGCGCGACATCTCGAGAAGGCCAAGTCCGATCTGAGCCACGCTCTGAGACCCAACGTCGAGCATCTCGCCCTCAAGCGCGGCCTGATAGCAATCGCCCGCCCGAGCCGGGTCCTTCTCTAACCTCCGCAACAACTCGCCCATACGCAGATTCACATAGGGATGCCGAGGCGACATCTCAAGCGCGTCGCTTAAGAGCCTCTCTGCCTGATCGAAACGGCCGTGCCTGAAAAAAGCATCGGCGCAGAGAAGAACTAGCCCCATCAGCCGCGGCTCAGCTTCCCTAGCGGCCCAGAACTCGTCGAGCGACCCCGGCACATCACTGGCCCGCTCCGCCTCCAACGCCCGGGCGAGGCGCTCGCCTGCTACGGCCAGGTTTGGAAACCTCTCAACCACCTTATCCGCGGCGCCGCGTCCCCGGTAAAATGAGGCAAGGCTCTCGTAAATAGAGGCGCCGAAATGCTCCGCAAAAAGCCGCGACGGGCGGTTTTTAGCGCTGGCGACTAGACGCAGGTGGTCAATCGAGGGACACGCATCCGGCATAGCGGCAGAGAGCAGCACACGCCGCCAATAGGAGATGTCCCGGTCGAAGAGCTCGGCTATCCGCCGATGCTTCCATTGGAAGACGACCTCGTTCACCCCACGCTGGAAAATGCCGTCTCGGAAGTATTCCATCGGCTCGATGTCGGGGTGCAGATGATACGCAAGCGCGTCTTTGCAATAGACAATCCTCAACCCGCGCTCGAAGAGCCTGAACCCAAGTTCCGTGTCTTCAAACGCAGCTTGCTTGAAATCCTCATCAAAGACGCCGTTTTCAAGCATGAACCGGCGCTTGAGTGATATATTGCTCGTGTAGAAGTGCTGCCACGTCGGACCCTCCCGCTCTACGAAGCCATAATCGAACTGCTCTCCAGCGTCCTCGAGCCAACCCATAAAAGGCGTTATCTTCAGCTCAGGATGCCAAGTGGTGTAGCCCAGCACGGCAACGCTTCCCCCTCGGAAGCGCCGGTGCATCGCACAATGGCGCCGAAGAAATCCCGGCTCAACGATAATGTCGTCCCCGATGAATATGACTATCTGAAACCTCGCCGCGGCGAGACCTCGATTCCGAGCGGCCGCTGGCCCTGCTTGCGACCCAAGCTGAACCAGCCGTAGCTCGACCGGGCAGTTCTCGCGAAACGCGTTCACGGCCTGCGCCGTCCCGTCCGTTGAGCCATCGTCAACAACAACTATCTCGAATGACCCAGGGAAGTCGCGGCGTTGCTCGATAAGGGCATTGAGGCAGCGCAGGAGCACCTGCGAACGGTTGTGCGTTGGAATGATGACGGAGACGTTCATCTGCGTAACCTCACTCGCTTCTCTGCACGACGAAAAACTGACGATAGCCGTCGCCGAAGCTCACTCTACTGCACAACCGCAGCCACTCGTCGCGATACTCGTTCAGGCTGGGCATCAGCGCCTCAAGGACCTCGGGCGTGTGGTCAGCGACAATTGCGGCCATGTGCACCGCTACGTTCTCGTTTGGGAACACCTCCACGCGTCCAACAGATGGAACGCTCTTTATGGCCGAGAGCATCTCCTGCTCGGTCGGAACGCCCCTCTCGAAATGCTCTGAGACCCACGACGGGACCTGCTTCCCGGCACGCCTGAGCCATGCTGCGAACTCACGGTCGCAGCTCTCTGCCGCCTTGCCGACGGGACAACCTATGATCAGAAGAGAACTGCTGAGCCTAAACATGTCCGCTATCACCTCGGCCCGGCCCTCCCGAGGCACGTGCTCAATCAGGTCAAGCGAGACTACAAGCTCGAACGAGCCATCGTTGAAGGGCAGCTGGCCAGCAAGCCCTTGCACGGGTATCAACAGGGCATGACGTTCGCGATCGAAATGACTGTCCACACCCACGACCCTCCTACCAATGAACGCACCCAGCCCAAAAGAGCCAGAGCCCACCTCGAGGATTCGGCCCATACCTGGGCCCTTTTCGCGAATAAAGTCCACAACGAACGAATACCGCGTGAACCAATTGAGGAGGAATGGATGCATTGCCCCCGTCCGTCACTTTCGCAAAGCCGCTGCTATGTCTCGCTCGACAACGAGTAAATCAGAAGCTCCCCCGTGTCCACGCCCGTTACAAACAGCTCGTCCCGGTCAACCCAGACCCCGCCCGGGGCATGGCAAGGGATCGAATACATAAGCGCACCGTCCTGGGAGAAGCGCTTCACGCGGTCGTTGTGAGTGTCCGCAACGAACAGCGAGGAATCTGGAGCAAATGCCACCAGATGCGGGGAGCTGAAACCATCGAGAACACCAATCTGCTCCCAGTTCTGGTCGAACAGATGCACCACATTTCGAGCTTGGGCGCTGACGGCGATCCTCCCGCTGCGGTCAACTGCGACCCCGAGCGGGCCATCCACCGAAATCGCCTCCTTCACGCTGAATGAGCCTACTTCGTCTGACTCTGTAACCATCCAGATGCAGTTGCCGTCGCAGTCCGCGACATATAGGCGGCCTCGTCTAGCGTCCACAGCAAGCCCCATCAGCCGACCGAACTTAACATCCCCCGTTGTGGGACCTACCCTGGCAATCTCCTTGAATCGCTCATCGTATTGGACGAGTAAGTTCCCCTGAGCGAAACTGCACCAGACGCGCCCGTTGAGCAAAGCAAGTCCGAACGGCCCTACGAACGAGCCAGAGCGGCCCGGGACTTTCGGGACAGCGAGAACCTCCAAAAACCTCGATCCCCGAAGCAGGCGTCCAACTCGTCCAGCCCCGAGGTCTGCCACCAAGAGGCGGCCCTCCCCATCAGATATGATCCCATAAGGGTGGACAAGGCCTTTGGGGCGTATCTTCTCCCGGACCCGCACGTTGAACCTCGCGAGAAGCCGAACAGCTCGCTTGACGTCCTCGCCCGGTGATTCCTCCGCCATGCTCATCTCTCGCAGTTTTCTCTTGATCTTATCCTGGGTCGCGTCGGCCCTAAGAGACGCCTCTGCGCGCTGAAAGAACTCGCTTCTATTTCCGGAAGACTCCTCAGGTGACCAGGCATCCACGATGAGCTCGCTCCGGACCTCTCCGAGCTCAGAGCGAAGTGCCGAGGCGCCATCAGCCATCTCAATCAGGAGCTTCGCCGCGTCCAGCCAGCTGACCTGTCCCATACGGGCGACCCAGTGCTGCCCGGCGCTGGCCTGGACCGTTCGGGTCCGGGCCTCCTCCAGATGCGACCTGTGCATCTGCCTGCGTCGCTGGACCTCCCCAAGAGTTCTCTCTGCCGCTGCAATTGCCGTGTCAACCCACAAAAGCAGCTCGGCTCCAGAAGGCCCGCCATGAGATGCAACCTCACGTATGCCTTCGATAGCGCGCCGCGCTCTCGCCACTTTCGTCCCGAAATGGTAGTTGGCGAGCACGAGCTCTGCTATGAACTTCAGCGGTTGGTCGCCAACGTCTGGAACCGAAGTCGGTGTGAGACCCTCGTCCAGACACATCTCTTTGCCCACATTCGAGGCCAGGATAACCTCATAAACAGCCTTCAACTGGCCAAAAAATGTCCGGTAGATGCCGCCAATCGTCTCGACATGACTCTGCGCCCAGTCGCACAGGTTGTCCGGCGCCTGAATAGACATGACATCCGAGGCTAAACTCTCAAGACCTGCTCTCGTTCTGTCCGAGTTCCACTCCGAAATCCCAGACAGGTCAAGCCCGGAGGATGCCGCAAGTGGAACCACTGTCAGCATTGCCTCGTGGCAGCTCTTGAAGTGCAGGTCTGCTACCAAGTCCTTTGCACCATCAATAAATGGTGTGGGTTTGAACGCGGCCCCGCTCTCATCGAGCCGACCAGCTCGAATCTTAACGAAATCAACGTAGTACTCGCAGGTCTTCTGCATCCAAGCGGCGATCGCGTCCAGAAAACCCATTCTACCAGCCGTCTTCTCGTCCGGCGTCCTAATAGCAGTGAACGAGGCGCGCGGACGGATTGTCCCTGCGGCGAAATTGAGGCCCGCCCTCGTCGCTGCTCCGGACGTCATGTCCCAGCCCCCGTAGATGTTCTTCCAGAAGTCCTCAGCGGCTGACCGGGTCGATGGACCGCAGTAAAGGTAAAAAGTTCCCCTGAGCAGTTTTCTCGGCAGCTTGAGCCGTAGGTTTTGTGGCCAGTTTCTGTGGTCTGCCCTCAACTTGCCGGGGAGCCCCTTGGACGCGCCTCGATCATTTTGGAGTCTGTCGAGAGCGCGTCGTATCGCCCAAAGGAGGTGCCCCTTTCGCATGTCTCTATCGGCCAGGAGGACGCTTGAGGCAACCACGTCTCCAAGCAGTTGTGCATTGAGAACGCTATCCCGAGAACTAAGCGACTCCTTGCCCCAGTGGGACCACAGCCACTCTCGCAAACCGTCCTGGCTGCGAACGTAGCTTTCTGATACCGCCCCAAGAAAATCCGCTGTGCCTTTGCTGAAATATGCCCACTCACCATCGTCTCCGGGCTGGACCCCGAAGTCAATTCGGCTTAACGTTGTAAAGAAACGACTCGTAGCGAAAAATAACCTCACTCGATTTAGCGTGCCCAAGACAACATGTAGAACCTGGTTACGCTGCCCAAGATTCATCAGCGAATCGTTATCGTGCATGGGCTTGCCAGACTTGTCCGCCAGCGGAGGGCAGATGCTCGCCGCCAGCTTTGTAACGCTCTCGACAAGCTGCGTGGTCGAGAACTCCCTGCCAACCATGGAGACCAGGTTCTCGTCGCCCAACGCAATCACACCGCTCATGAGCAACTCCAGTAGCTGCGCGCTGCTCTCGAGCGACAACCGATGCGCCTCAAGAACTGATCCATAGCAGTCTGCCTGTCGATTCGACAGAAGGTCCATGAGCGCCTTGTTGGCCGTGGCTCTGGGAGAGTCACGAAGACCGGCAAGCCTCATATATGACTCCAAGATGACACGTGCCCAGCTCTGTCCGTGGTTGACAACGCTGCTCTTGACTTGCCTGATGGCGTCGAGGAGGAACTCGTTGCGGCTATTCAGCGACTCAGCGTCATCAGACCTACTTCGGTAGGCCTCCAAAACGTCCGCCAAGCTACGGTCCTTCCAGGCTACGGCCGCTGCCTCCTCGAGAACCAAATGAGCTATTGACTCACCCTTCGCAATTGCCCTCTCGAAAACGTGCAAATAGATAAAACGCCCCAGTTCAGCCGGAGCAACAGAGGCGTCTTCCACATCGTATCCCAAGAACTCAAACGCATCTGGACGCCTCCTGATCGCGGCGAGCTTCCTGAGCGGAGGGTATGACCTCAACAAGGTCCAGATGAGGCGCCCTGAGGCGCCCAAGACCTCTTGGTCTGCACCACCAGCTAAAAAGACGTCAACTGCTGTGTCAAGCAGATGTGCGGCTACCTCCTGCTCCGTCTTGTCTGTGCGCTCCATGCACTTGGACAGAGCCGACGACGGCGCCTGCTGCTCGCCGAGCACGGATGCGATTGCGCTCGCCACCCGCGCAAACACGCCGAGGTGTAACCCGCGGTTAGCGTGGAGCACCCCTCGATATCGACCAATATAGATCAACCGGGTGAGCGCCTTGACGTCAGGACTCTCGGCCATCACCGTCTTTGAAAGGCCGACCATCTCGCCAAGCCTGTCCCTGACGCTCTGAAGCGACTGCCTCAACGCTTGGGCCTCCTTGAAGGCGACCTGAAGCAAGACGCCAAGGCAAAAGTCAAATCCTTCCCAAAGAGCCAGACGTCGGTAAAAAACCGCCGCATCTCGCATGAGGTCAACCAACTCGAGCGCTTCACGCTTCTTCTGAACCATCGCGAGCTTCAGCTGAAGCAGCGTCTCTTGATACTCGCGCAGGGCGTCCGCCTCGCCTACGGAATGCGGCGAGGCATCGGCGGCGATCAGGGCGGCCTCGCAGGCCGCGGTTTCCGTGGCCGATAGCGCTATTTTGGGCTCCAGGTCGCGCAGGAGCTCCACTTCCTTCGCCTCGATTAGCTCCAGTTCCCGCTCGGCCTCATGGACTGCACGAGAAAGTAGCAGATAGAGGTTTATTGGTTGCTCGTTCTTGTCGATCTTAAGAAGTCCCTCTACCGCCACACGCAGGCTCTTGAAGGACACTTCCTCGCCTGAAACGGCGGTTGAGACCGCCTCGTGAATCATCCCCAAGTTGTGGTTATCGATCCCAAGCGCGACGAGCGACGCCGTTGCCTCTTCCCTTGCACCCTCAGAATCACGCACCTGGATGACTGCGTCCCGGAGAGAGACCCATTGGGGCTCGTAAAACAGAAGCTCGGCAGGTGTTCCTCTGGCTACGAGCAGCCCGCCAGCAGTTGCGAGAATCTGCGGCTGGAGCTCATCCTGATCTCCCTCGGGAGTCTCAAGCGTAAACCTTGACACCACTAGCGCCGGAGGCGCGACCTGCATGACGGTTTGCATGCCAGCGTCAAGCAGAAAAAAGAACCCGGCGTCGTTGGCCGCGATGGCATTCGGTGTGAACTTGCCGTCCTCATCGTCCTCCAAGAGACGATATTCCGACTTGTATTCCAGCTGGTCTGTGAACATTAGGACTCTACGATTGCCAACGTCCAGCACGGCCACGGTCTCGGGCGACACTAGGGCGATGCCAGCCGGGAACAGAAAACAGGGCGGGCTGAACAGGTCCGGGGGAGTGCTGTAAAGCAGGGCTATCTCCTGCTCCGACACGCTCCCTCGCCGACCCACCTCACCCTTGAACCGACCGTCCGCGGAGAAACGCTGAAGTCTGTGGTTTCCCCTATCTACAACGATCAGCTCATCCCCAGGGGTGGCGCAGATGGCTTGAGGCTCATAGAACTGCCCTGCACGGCCGCCGACCTCGCCGAACGAGAACTCGAATTTGCCCTCAAAGTCAAGCGCGACGATCCGGTGGTTCCAGCTGTCGCAGACAAGCACACGGCCGAGATTCTCTAAGACCGCGATGCCCCGAGGGTATGAGAATGAGCCATCGCCCTTCCCCTTGGCTCCGCTCGCCCACAAGACCTCGCCCGCGGCGGACACTTTGACCACCCGGTGATTATATTCGTCGCTGAGGAACATGTTGCCATGGCGGTCCATAGCCAACCCAGAGACCCGAGCGAAGCAAGGCTCAAGCTTCGGCTCGATCCGAACGACCCTCCTGGGCTTGAGAACCTTGGGGGCCAAACGACCGCTAGGCGTGTCCTCACCCGTGCTCAAAAAACACAAACCCCATGCAAATCCGCCCTGCCAACAATCACTAGAACGATCGCTGCCCTAAGATGTCGAAGCATCAAACCAGCAAACCTAATATACGCCTCGAAACCAGAAAGGGCAAAGCGGGGAACAACCAAGCACCCACTACTCTGAAGGCCCCTCTGCGCCGTAAGTAAAGGAGATCAGGCCTTTCTCACGATCACCTCGACCCCGTTCCACCAGTCGTCAGTGCCGCAGCCCCTGGCCTTGATCTTGAAAGCCGACGCGAATTCGGGATGCGCCCTCAAGAAATCCAGGTTCGCCCGCTCAACATACTCCCAATTCAGATCGTCAACCAAAATGACGCATCGTTCCGACAGGTGAGGCAGCATGATCTCAAGCCCCGCCACCTGTTGCTCGTAGGTATGCTCCCCGTCGTAGTAATACACATCGACCCGTAATAGAGGCTCGTCCGCAAAGATGCGCGCGATCGCCTCCCTGTAATCCATGTTGTAATACTCCACATTTGACGGCCGCCCGAATTTCGCCAGATTCTCTCTAAGAATCTCCTCGTTTGTGCCCTTATCGTCAAACTCAGAGAAACTATCGATACCGATGCAGCGCGTCGTCTCGTTGAACAGCGCCGCGCTAAGGATGCTACAGCCACGATACATGCCAACCTCGAGATAGACTCCCCCCGAGGCAAACCTCCTGACAATCTCGTTGACGAGCAACCGGACGTTCTCACAGCTCATGCCATCGACCCCGCGCTCAGCAAGCACGCTCATTCTCCTGTCCTTCGGGAATAGGTCCTTGGTCGGATCATCCCAACACTCCCGGAGTGTCGTCTCAATCATCGCCAGACTAGGGAGAGGTCGCAGGTGAAGGGCTCCTTCGGCAGTCGTCTTATCTACGGATTCAGACATGTCTCCATCCCCTGTGTACTTATGAGGGCTGCACTAAAGGCCCCATCTTTCTACGTTATCGGGAGGTTACTGCAAACAGCTTAAATGTGAAGCTCTGCGAGCTGGCCAGGGAACGGTCGAGAAACCAAGACCAACCGCTCTTGCCAGGCCGGCTATCTCTCAGCCGGCTACGACGCTCAGGCAACTTCGTCCGCCGCTTGCGTGTTGACTGTTCTGAAGGATGGTGGCCTGCTCGGGTGCTGTGGATGCCTGTTGATCCAGTAGGGCGGATGCGATTAGGCTTGGAGGCTCTGTTGTGGGATACTTAAGTCCAAGGTTGTCTTTGCTTATCTTGAAAAGGGCGTAGGGTTTGGCCAAGACGCGTAGATCGCTCTCCGACCAGCAGGTCGAAGTTCTTCACTTCCCGTTCATGGCGGTCTTAACGTGCACAATCGGCTCGCTGGTGTTCCTTCTGTTCATCTTCATCGCTCACAGCAAGGACCTCGTCGATACATCGAAAATAGAAAACGACATCCTGGGCAGCAGAAGCCAGCTCGCGACGAAACAGAAGGAGCTTAAACAGCTGAAAGAACAGATCGCCACGGACAGGCACTTCCTTGCCGAACAAGCCATCCCTCTGCCAAAGGAACAGGTGCAGCAGCAGACCAAACTCGAAGAACTGGAGCGACTGCTGGTGGAGCTCGAACGTAGGAAGGAACATCTCCAAGTGCTCCTGGCGAGGCGCAAGCAACCCGATCAAAAGCTCATCTCGGAGCTCAAAGACCTCCGCACGAAAGCAGCCATGCTGAAAGCCAGCAGGTCAGTCTTGACAACAGTGAAGCATCCCTCGGAGTCAGCCACCTTGCCAAAGCCGGTTTACATCGAGTGCCGTGCAGACGAGGCGGTCATCTGGCCTGCCGGCAAGGTCGTCCCGATGACAGACAAAGAGCTCAGAGCAAGCTCGTTCGAGGCGTGGCTTTCGGCAGCCGGCGTCAACGCGCCGGGCAACTACGTTGTTCTCCTGGTCCGGCCATCAGGGATAGCTACGTTCGACAAGCTGCGGGAGCTTTCCGAGAGTTCCGGGCTCAAGGTTGGCTACGAGCCTGTTCTGAAAGAGTGGGAGGTTTTCTTCTCTTGAACGGCACCTGCTCGAGGATTTAGGAGTTGGCAAAGAGCTCGCGATCATCTGAAGTGGGGTTCTTCCACTTCTCCTTTCTTGACATACTGGCCTGCACAGTGGGTGTGCTGGTCTTCATGATCGCCGTCATAATCATGCACACGCTCGGGATGACCGCCCCTGCTCCGCTCAGGACGGAGCTTTCTGGCCTGAATCTCGACGTATCCAAACTGAATGCAGAACTTGAAACGCTGAGAGCGGAGGCGGGCCGAAACCAGCAGGCCAGGGAGGCGGTAGAGAACATTGAGAAGCTGAAGAGGCGGCTCTCACAACAGAAAGAGCTCGAACAATCAGTCGCCAAATTCGCAGCGCAGCTCGACAGCCTGAAACTGGACCAGGAACGCCATGAGGATGAGCTCATAAGACTGCGAGCGCTCGTGCCGTCGGATTTCAGGATCAGCCGGCACGAGATCGAGCTCGGTACGCCGGTTCAAAGAGTTAGCGACAAGCGCGCGCTTTACTTCGAGTGCGAGAATGAGAGAGTCAATCCGTTTTTTGGGCGATATGTTCGGAAATACTACGTAACGAAGACGGTCGGTGAAAACAGCATCGTGATACGCCGCCGGCCGGGCGAGACGTTTGAGGAGACGAAAGCAGAATCCTCGGACTGGCAAGCGGAGATCAATAGGATCGAGCCGCAGAAGGAATATGTTGCATTCATAGTCAGGCCGTCGGGGTTTGAAATATACCTAAAATTGCGTAGGATTCTCACTAAAAAAGGCATCGACGAGGCTTGGGAGCCGCTTGAGACGGGTACTATTAACATGGTGATTGAGGGTGTGAAGAGCCAACATCGTTTCCTTCTACAGTAGGGCTTTAGTCACTAATTGAGCGAGGAGATCAATGGTTAGTATCAGATTGGTCAAGTGTTTTTGTGCCTTGGTTGTTCTGGCGCTGCTTGCGGGGTGTGCGCCGAACCCTTATGCGGATATCGTAACGCTCTTGGGAAGTAAGGGGCCGGCCGCGAAGGAGCGTGCGGCCAGGAGGCTCGCCGGAATGAAGGGTGATCTCTACGTCGATGCGCTGGTCAAGGCGCTTCACGACCCTCACCAGAGGGTGATCATCGCGGCCGCGGACGCACTGGCGAAGAGCGGCGCGGTGAAGGCTGTCCCCGATCTCAAGAAGCTTCTGAGCGACGAGCGGCAAGCGGTTCGGCAGGCAGGCGCCTCCGCCCTAAGCCGAATCAAGAACATCGCCTCGGCCGAGGCGCTGCTTGGGTCTGATGTCGCAAGGTATCGCGCAATGGGGATCGACATGCTGGGTCAGCTTCACTCTCCGGGCACGGTTCCAGCCCTTGCTTTTGCGCTTTCGGACAAGGCGGTGGCCAATAGGCTTCAGGCAGTGAGGATTCTATCTAGGATGAAGACCGATGCGGCGGCCAAGGCGCTTAAGGATGCGAGTAAGGACCCCAACGAGACGGTTCGGGCCGAGGCGGTGAAGGGCCTGGTGGAGATGAAGGGCGCCTCGGCTTTCGTGTCCCTATCCGCCTCGAGCGAGAACAGCATCGAGCTCGCGAAGAAAATGGAGCAGCTGGTGCTCTACTTCGTAAAGCAGGGCGATCTGAGGTCCGCTATCGCGGCTGAGGCCAATTCGCTTGCGCGATACATGACTTTCTACTGCACAAACTACATCCAGCAGGACATCTACAGCGATCGCGACAAGTCCCTGACGACACTGTATTTCAAGGACCTGCCCGACATCATCGCCGAGGAGATGGAGCTCATCTCGAATGCTTTCTTGGGAGAGGAGCTCACTCAGATTGCAGAACATCAGGACAACGATTACATACTGCCCGGCAGATACACGCCTCGGGCGTTTCTGTCGGCCGTCACCCAAGATGAGGGGGAGGGCAACGAGTTCGTGAGCGAGACGGTGCGGTATCTCGAGACCGTAATCGCGGCCGACTCCAAGTCAGTCGTCGTTGTTGACGGGATGCAGCCCAGCGCCAGAAGATACGCCCTGCTCGGGCTGTCCTACATTGACAGCGCTGCCACTGCGCAGGCACTTCTGAAAGCCGCATCCCACGGATACTACGACTACTTCGTCATCAGAGGCCTTGTGGACCTCGGAATGAAGGCCAAACAGGCCCTCATCTCAGCGCTTAAGTCCGAGAACACGTTCGTTCGGTCGCAGGCCATGCTGGCCCTTGCATTCTTGCCTGACCCCAATGTTAAACAGTTGGCCGTGGATGTGCTCAAAACCGAGGCGGACCCGATTGTTCGCCTCCATTGCCAATTTGCACTCTACCAGGCAGGCCGAAAAGAGATGCTCAAGGAGCTCCTGAACGCCGCCCAGTTGAATGATAAGCAGATAGCACTCCGTGCAGCCTATATCCTCTGGTATGTTCAGGAGCCCGTGCCCCAACAAGTTCTCTTGAGCCTCTTATCCAACCCCGATAGCCGAATCAAGAGGCGCGGGGCGGATGTCTGCGCCAAGAAGCCCGTGCCGTCCGACGCGATCATTGAGACGCTTATTCCTATGCTTGGCGACAGAAACAGGCTCGTTCGGTCTTCGGCAAAGGACGCGCTCGCTGCAATCGACCGCGAGGCGCTGCCTGCTCTCACCCAGGCGATCGGAAGCGAAGACCGCGAGACCCGAAAAAGCGCTGCGGAGGCCTTAGTGAAAATGGGGGGTCGGAAGCCGGTCCAGCTAATTGTGGGCCTGCTCGACGATCCAAGCTCCGCTCTGAGGTCTTACGCCGCTCAATCGCTAGGGAGCTTGGCCGCTGAACTCGGCGCGGGCGGTCTCGCAGACGAAGTAGCCAAACGACTCCTCAAGATGCTCAGCAAGGAGCAAAGCACTGCTGTCTTGCAGGGGTGTGTTCTCTCCCTGGGAGAGCTTCACTATGCAGACGGGGCGAAGAGCATCCTCCGCCTAATGGAGAAAAAACCAGCTATAGGCAAACAGGCGGCGATTGCACTCAGCCAAATGAGCGACAGCCCGACCGTGAAGCGGCTCGTCATGTCAAGGTTCCGCGCACTCGATAGCGAGTACATCGGGTTCTCCCCAATGCACTCCGACAAGAAGTACAGACAGCTGTTCTTCATCTCCTATCCGGCCGCCGTTCTCAACAATGAAAAGGCCAAGAGAAGGCTTCAAAATGTCCTGACGCACGGCGACTTCAAGGAACGCATAGCTGCGGCTGAGTTCCTGGGACAGCTCGGCGACCAGGAATTCCTCGCGCCTCTGACGAAGGCCGCAGAATACCAGAGCAAGGGCCTCGAGCCATTCGATTTCTACGTGAGACGCGCTGCGCAGCGCGCCGCGATAGAGATACTGCTGCAAAAGAGCCGGGGCTGACAGGAAATCCACTGCTGGAGCTAGTAATTCAATCTGATCGTCGCGGGACCCCCGATAATCAGATTGATCGTTTCTGAAGTTGAGCTCTGAAGCTGGCTGCCACATAGACACGGGAGTTCATGTCGAAAGCCGAGTTGCTGCCTCTTTCACCTAACGGGTGCGAACGAGGGGTGCAGACTGTAATCCCCGATAGGGGATACCGTGGGTAGCCGTGCGTGCAACGCAACGGGGAGGTTAGAAGGAGGGGAGATTGTGGCGCTATTCGCACCGTCAGGCTACGCCTGCGGCTACCCATGGTCTGCCCTTCGGGCACGAGCTTCTGCCCTCCATCCGCGAGGCCGCCGCAACGTTCCCCCGCTCCAATCTGATCGTCGAGGGACTATCTCTGCTTGACCCAGCTCGCCGCTTGCTATAGCTTGCCCATCGGCCGATGCTCTCGAGGAGATAGTTGTTTTCCGCCCGCTATTGGGCGCAGGCAGCGCAGCATTTTGTAAGGTTCTTGACCCAAAGGCGGGAAAGCATTAAAAATAGGCAAACAAAAACGTGAAGAAACTCAGCGACGAACGGGTCCTTCTGCTCAACGCCCCGTATTTCAAGAAGTTCTCCCGACCCCAGCGCAGCCCAGCGGTTACTAAGAGCGGGACTATTTACTATCCAATATGGCTCGCACACGCAACTGGCGTCCTCTTGCAGGCAGGCGTTCAGGCAGAGCTGTGGGATGCACCGGCCCGTGGGATAGGCCTTCAGGAGCTTCTCGACAAGATAGTCGGTTTTGCGCCTCATCTGGTCATAATGGATGTGGTTACACCAAGCGTGGAGAACGACTTAAGCGTCGCTGCCGCCATAAAGGCGCGCATAAAAACCAGAATCTTCGCCGTTGGCACGCACCCATCAGCCCTCCCCGAGGAGACTTTGCACAGCACAGAAGCGCTCGATGGCCTCTGCATCGGCGAATACGACTATACCGTCCTTGACCTCGCCAGATGGGCCGCGGGCGAGCTTGCACTCAACCAAGTATCAGGCATCGCCTATTTGGAGGATGGCCAATTCTTGCGAACTGAGCCCAGGGCGCCGATCGAGGACCTAGACCGACTGCCGTTCGTCGCGCCAATCTACAAGAGGTTTCTGTGGATTGAGGATTATTTCAACCCCAACGCCCTCTATCCGATGGTAACGATCAACTCAGGAC